>Ga0208980_10000032_pt1 | contig 60110 bp, 62 predicted proteins | sample WetSurMetagenome_3_FD_187993 | JGI IMG/M metagenome (GOLD analysis project Ga0208980, IMG submission 187993) | Wetland microbial communities from Twitchell Island in the Sacramento Delta, sample from surface sediment Aug2011 Site A1 Bulk (version 2) | ecosystem: Environmental > Aquatic > Marine...
CGCCTCCAGGATACGCTCCGGTTCACGCGACAGGATCGCATCCCACAATTCGTCCGGTGAGAATAAGTCTAAGGTCATCATTTAATAATAACTGCGGAGTTCTGGATCCACCTTGCGCCCAAAACTCCGCAGAGAAGTTCAAGTCCTGGCTTACTCTTCCTTGTGGTTTTCAAGTTCCTTCTGACGTTCAGCCACGATCTCGGAGGTAATGTGTGAAGGTACCAGATCGTAGTTCGCCAGTTCCATGGTGAAGATGCCACGACCACCGGTAATGGAGCGCAGTTGGGTGGTATAGCGCAACATTTCTGCCAGTGGGACCAGCGCAGAAACAACCGAGCGGCCCTTGTCAGTATCCATGCCCTGCACACGCGCGCGGCGGGTATTCAAGTCACCCAGAACATCACCCATGTTGGATTCGGGGACGATGATCTTGACATTCATGATCGGTTCAAAAAGGATCGGACCGGCTTCCTTGAAAGCTTGCTTGAAAGCTTCCCGTCCGGCAATTTCAAATGCAACCGGTTTCGAATCGACCGGGTGCTCCTTGCCATCATATACCGAAACCTTAACACCGCTGATCGGGTAGCCGGCGATGATGCCTTCCTTCATGACGGCCAGGATACCCTTCTGGATCGACGAGTTGTAGCTCTGTGAGATTGCGCCGCCAACGACATCCCAGGAGAATTCGAAATCCTGATCCGGGGCAGCTTCAACGCGCAGGGACACCTCGCCGAACTGACCGGAGCCGCCGGTTTGTTTCTTGTGACGATAAGTGGCATCGCCTTTCTTCGTGATGGCTTCGCGGTAAGGTACCTTGGGTTCTTCAATATTCAAGCCGACCTGGAACTTGTGCTCGGCCCTGCGAATGGCCACATCGATGTGCTGATCACCCATGCCCTGCAACACAGTCTGGTTGGTATTCGGATCCATGTGCCAACTGAGGGTCAGATCCTCTTCGCACAAGCGGTTTAAGGTCGAACTGATCTTGGCTGAATCTGCTTGAGTCTTGGGGGTAACTGCCACCTGGAAAAGCGCATGCGGATACTCAGGCCTGGGCAGCTCGAGCGGATGGGTCTTATCACAAAGAGTGTTGCTGGTGGCGGTGTCGCCCAACTTTGCAACGGTGCCCAGGTCACCGGCATGGACGATCTTGACCGATAGATTTTCCTTGCCGCGTGGGATCGACAGTCCGCCGAGGCGTTCCTCGCTGCTCTTGTTCTGGTTCCAGACCCGCGAATCGGCAGTGATCATACCGGAATAAACACGGAAGAAAGTTTGTTTTCCAACAAAAGGATCGGCTGTAGTCTTCCAGACATAGGCGGCCAGGGGTCCATTATCGACCGGTTTGAGTTCCTCGTCTCCGGCTTTGCCTTTGGCGACCGCAACCGGGGCTGAGAGCGGTGAGGGCATCAGGTTGATGATCGCATCCAAAAGCGGGCCAATACCGATCTCAGCGGATGCGGCAGAAACCAGTACCGGAATAAAGGCATTCTTCTGAATGCCCATGGCCAGACCCTTGAGGATCTCATCCTGGCTCAACTCGCCCTTGTCGAAGTATTTTTCCATCAGGGCGTCATCACCTTCGGCTGCCACTTCCACCAGGTTCTTATGGGCGTCCTCGGCTGTTTTTTGAAGATCGGCCGGGATGGTTTCGGAGGTTTTACCATCGCCTTTGTAAGCCTTCATTTCGATCAAGTCAATGACACCCTGGAATGAAGACTTCTCGCCCCAGGGGAGCTGGAGCGGGATCAGGCGAACTTCGGTGAATTCCTGTACGGAAGCCAATGCCTTCTGGAAACTGGCATTCTCGCGATCCATTTTATTAACAATGAGAAAACGTGGCATCTTGAACTGGTCACAGTATTGCCAGGCGATCTCCGTGCCAACCTCGAGACCGGACACGGAATCCACCAGGACCAGGACGCCATCGGCTACCCGCAGGGCTGAAACAACCTCACCCACGAAATCGGTGTAGCCGGGTGTATCCAGAAAATTGATCTTAGTATTCTTATATTCGATCGGGATGACCGAGGTATACAATGAGATACTGCGGCGTTGCTCTTCCTCATCGAAGTCAGAGACACTGGTCTTGTCTTCAGTCTTTCCCAGGCGGGTGGTTACACCTGTGAAGTGTAAAAAGGCTTCCGTTAGCATGGTCTTGCCAGAACTTGAATGAGAAGCGAGCGCAATGTTACGAATGAATTCAGTGGTATATTCCTTCATACAGCAAACCTTCCCGGTTAGAGTGATGGTGGTGTCACCATCCACAGTCACTTCGGCCTCATTTTCCGATGAAGTGAGGCATTCCTTCCCGTGGACAGCCTGTCAATTATATCAGGTTGCCTTGAAAATGAAGGTTAATTACACGACTGGTATCAAATGAGCTCGTTCCTGCGGCGTATTTTTTATACGATCTCCTACCTGGGCAATCCTCCCTGGGATACCGGTGTCTCCCCACCGGAACTACTGAATTTCCTGTCTTCGCACACTTCCGGTCGCGCACTCGATTTGGGTTGTGGAACCGGAACCAACCTGGTTTTACTGGCAGAAAATGGCTGGCAGGTGTGCGGGGTCGATTTTTCAGGCCATGCTGTCTCGACTGCCCGGAACCGCCTTTTACATATGGGATCAAATGGGGTCGTACTGCGTGGCGACGTCTCGCGTGAGTTGGCCTTTAAAGGTCAGTTCGACCTGATCCTGGACATTGGTTGTTACCACGACCTGTCTGCAACGGATCGGAATGGATACCGGCAGAACCTCAGTCGCTTTCTGGCGCCCAAGGGGGTATATCTTATCTATGCACATTGTTTATCCGCGGATCGGACAAAGGCAACCGGTGTATCCCAGGCGGATATTGATGAATTCTCCAAGATCATGGATGTCAAATCCATCATCCGGACCACTGACCGCTGGGAACGTCAAGCTACCTGGATGACTTTCACCCGGAAAGTTTAGTTCATTTCCCCAATTGTTTTTCCATACGCCAGGATGGTTCATTAACTGTCTGCCAGACACCCTCATGGTCGGGGTAGGACCAATGGCCGGCATCCGGCCCGATGATGTGATAACCCCGTCGTTCATACAGGCGAATCGCATCTTTATTATCCTGAGTGACATTCAGAGTAATGATTTTAAATGAACGCTTTATCAGGTCGGATTCTGCCAGATCCATCATGAAGGAACCCAATCCCTCACACCGATACTCCGGGCGGATGCGGAAGGCATACAGGTAGGCTCGTGTAGAACCATCTGCCAACTCGTTCACATCCGAATCAAGCTGCAGGAATAGTTGCCCGACCACACCGCGTCCTTGATGTTCGGCCACCCATAAGACAGACTGACCCACCTGGCTGCGCTCAAAGGCATTCTGGTAAAGCTTGCGAAAACGGGTATATTCCCCATCCCATTCGAGATCTGGAAGATCAGCCTGGCGTAAACGCCGGATGATCACCTGATCCAACCAGTCAGGTCGCTGGTTACCTTCGCTGATCATTGTTGCTGGAATCCTCAAGCATTTTCTTTAACAATAAAGATTCTTCAGTGCTGTTCTTGATGGTTCCATCCAACCAGGCCGACCGTAATTCATCCAAAATGGTACGGATACGCCGCGAAGGTTTTAATCCCATGCGGATCAGGTCCTTGCCATCCACGCCAGGCTGGATATGCCGGAGCTCCAGGGCAAAACGATCAAGTTGTTTTATAAACTTTGGATCCTGGCTGATTCTGCGAGCTGCCAGAACGGCCAGCAGGGGGGTACGATCCAGGAACGCGACCAGGTCGCTGGGTGAAGATTGGATAATTTCAGCTTGCTTTCTGCCAATCTCGATCGTGTCGATCAACAACTCTTTCAACACCGCTTGAAGGCGTAATCGGGAAGCAACTTTATCTACATCGTCCAGCGAGAGCCTTCCAAGCCAGACCAACCAATTGAGGGTCAATTGAACCGGCATGCCGGCTGCTTCAACCGGCAGACTCCATTCTTCAACCTGGTGCTGATCCACTTCAATTGGAAGCTCACCGGTATCGTCCAACAAATCGGCGATGGCCGGGTGAATTGCCATCAGCGCTCCCAGTTGGCTCAACCGCTTCAGAATAGCCCCGGCGCGAGGTTCAAGCAGGATCAGGTTGAATTCATGTCTCAGGCGGTCCCCCGAAACCTGTTTCATCACCTCGAACGCGTTCTTCATCAACTCCAATGTTCGTTTCTCGATCTTGAATCCAAAGCGCTGTTCGAAACGGGCGGCTCTCAACAAGCGTGTAGGATCATCGATGAACGACAGGGAGTGCAGAACCCGGATGATGCCCTTGCGCAGGTCCTTGAGTCCGCCCCAATAATCATGCAATTCCCCATAATGGCGCCCGTCCAGGCGCAAGGCCAGGGTATTGATGGTGAAATCGCGCCGGTGCAGGTCCAGCTTGATACCGCTGCTCTCGACCGTTGGCAGCGCAGTGGGGTAATCATAGAATTCCGTGCGGGCACTGATCAGGTCAAGGCTGTCAGGCAGGTCCGCTGTGGATGCACCTGCCTGATCCAGTGATACAACCAGTTCCGGTTTGACCTTTTGAATGAACCACTTGGCCGTGCCAAAACGGCCGTGGGTGACCGTTCGTCCGCCATACTTCCTGGCCAGGCTGCGGCCGAGGGACAGCGCATCTCCTTCGACCACCAGGTCGAAATCAATTCCGGGACGGTCCAGCAACAGGTCACGTACAAAACCACCCACGATGTAGACCGCCATATGCTCACCTGCCGCCAGGGTCACCACAGCTTTTAATAACGCCAAGCGGATGGGCGGGAGCGCCGCTTCCAATTTCTCGGCCAGATTGACATGCTTTTGGATTGATTGGGTCGGCGTCAGGATCTTGATCAGGTCGGTCCGTGTGACAATACCGATCACCCTGCCACTATCTGGTTCGACCACCGGAATCTGACCCCAACCACTAGAAACGATCAAGTCACGCAGAGCATCGATCGGTGCATCCGGTTGGATCACCACCTGGCCGGCTTCCATCAGGCTGGCAGCCGTCAGGTTCAACTTATGGGATATGGCACGATCCACCGCCCGGCGGGTCAACAAGCCAAGCACGCGGCCTTCCTCCGCTACCGGGAAGCCTTCATACCCGTAACGCTGCATCAGGACCAGGGCTTCCTCGGCCGGCATCTCGGGGTTTATCAAACGCGGATTTTTAGACATGATCTGACCGACCGTGGTCATGGGCGGGATATCAACCTCGATCGCTTTTTGTAATTCCACCATCAATTGCTTTAACTGAGCCAGGTGTGCCTTTTTTTCATGTGACCCGGATGGGATCAGGCAGGATGCAGCCCGGTCATGGCCTCCCCCGCCAAAATTGGAGAGGATGCGGGCAACGTTCACCTTGTCACTGATCGAACGTGCCACAATGCGGATGCCTTCACTGGTTGATACCAGGATGAATAATCCATCCGGATCGAGCACCTCTCGCATCTTGTGCGCGATCGAGGAGATCTCATCGGTTAGGGATTCGGCTTCCACCGATGCCAGAACCACCTGCTGCCCCTGAATGGTCAGGGTCAGGCTGTCAGCCATCAATTGCTGGTAGACCTTGCGCTGTTCAGGCGACAGGGGTGGATCGAGATATTGACTGAGGACTTGCAGACTGGCGCCATGCTCGATCAACCAGGCAGCGGCCTTGACATCCCGGGGTGTTGTTCCTGCATACGTCAATGAGCCGGTATCTTCATAAATCCCAAGCAAAAGTAGTGTCGCTTCTGCCGTTGAAAGCAGGCTGCTGTTCTGACCGGCGAGGCTTTCGACAAACAAGGTCGTTGTCGCACCTGTCTGGTCGAGGGTTATTTTCCAATCATCCGGCAGTTCTTCCCGCCGGGGATGATGGTCGACCACCGATACCAGCGTGTTGCCGGTCAAGCCCTTGATCGTTACCAGTGATTGGGTGTCGACCAATGTGACCGCTTCGATCGGTTCAACCGGCAGGTCGCGTGGATCCACGAATGGCAACTCGGTCGCGTACAAAGCCAGGTAGGCACGGGCATTGCGGTTCATGCGCCGTGGCAGGACCGCCAGGGCACCCTCATCCAGAAGCTGGGCTCCCAATAAAGCTGCCAGGGCATCCAAATCTGCTTGCTCGTGGGTCAAGATCACATGCATGACCGTATTGTATCTCACTCCCGGGTCTGGTAAAGTCAACTGAAATACCTGTCGTGCAGATTGGAAAACAGTCTTCCGGTAGCTATCAGGAAATGCCGGGACTGGTTAAAATAAGAAGAGGATTGCATTCATGATTGATCTGTTTTCACCTGCTGAACTTACCCGCTACTCACGCAATATCCTTCTGCCCCAGGTCGGGTTGGAAGGTCAACAGAGGTTAAAAACATCCTCGGTCCTGATCGTCGGCTTGGGTGGGCTGGGCTCACCGGTTGCACTCTACCTGGCGGCAGCCGGGGTGGGTCGCCTTGGTCTGGCGGACCCCGACCAGCTCGAACTCTCCAATCTCCAGCGCCAGGTTCTGCATGCAACCACCACCATCGGCCAACCTAAAAGTACTTCAGCCAAAGCGCGTCTACAGGACCTGAACCCCGAGATCCAACTGGATGTCATCCCTGAAGCGGTGATGGCTGAGAATGCGATGGATATCCTTGAGAATTACACTGTGATCGTGGATGCCACTGACAACCTGATCTCGCGTTACCTGTTGAATGATGCCTGTTATCTATCCCACAAGCCCCTGGTACATGGCAGTGTCTACCATTTCGAAGGCCAGGTTTGTGTTTTTGATGGTCGCCGGGATGCCTGTTATCGCTGCGTCTTTCCATATCCGCCTCCATCGGAGCAAGTCACCAGTAGTCCGGAAATCGGTGTATTGGGGGTATTGCCAGGGTTGATCGGTACGATCCAGGCCACCGAGACACTCAAGCTCATCCTGGGGTTGGAATCAGCATTGATGGGCTCGCTCTTATTGTATGATGCCATACAGATGTCATTTCAAAAAGTTCGCCTGCATAAAAATCCGGATTGTCCTTTGTGCGGCGAACATCCAACCATCACCAACCTGATTGGATCCGAGTATGAGAAGATCGGAAAACTCAAGGAGTAACATGGTGAAACATCAACGGATGTTTGTTCTCGTGATCCTCCTCGTAATTCTCCTGGTAGTTTTGCCGGCATGTGGCACCTCACTTTCCAAGGTGGAAAGAACCCCGACCGACCTGCCCTCCAATTCTGAAGTGTTGAGTGTCATGGATTACCCCTTTGAAGAAACAAGTATCTTTGCTGACGATCTCAGAACAGACCAGACTGGCCTGATCCAGAAATTTCCGCTCACCGATAGCTATCATCTGGAAGCTGTCTTGGCGGATGACTTGCTGAGCTTGAGTGGCAAGTTGGAAGTGCGTTATTTCAACCGGCTGGATACGGGGATGACAGAGGTGTACTTCAGGTTGTTGCCCAATTTATGGGGCAACCTGATGCAGGTCGACCAGGTCACGGTCAACGGCATTCCAGTCACATCCCGTCTGGAGAATGAAGACTCCGCCCTTTATGTTCCCCTGGATGTGGTCATTCCTGGCAATGGGTATGTCGATATCGGGTTGAATTTCAATGTAACCATCCCACAGGATGGATCGAGCAATTATGGCACTTTTGCCTATTTGGATGGGACCCTGGCATTGGCTCAGTTCTATCCAATCATCCCACTGAGGGATGAACTCGGATGGCGGACCGAACTATACCCATCCAGAGGGGATGTGACCGTGACCGAATCGGCCAATTACCTGGTGCAGATCAGCGCCCCCGAGGATTTGCTCCTGGCAGCCAGCGGTATTCAGATAGCTAATGAAAATGAGGGTGACCGCCAGGTGATCACCCAGGCAGCCGCACTCGCACGCGAGTTCTACCTGGCAGGCAGCGTGAATTACCAGGTTCAGACCCGAAGCGAGGGTGACGTCATCTACGCCGTCTACAGTCGTCCGGATGTTGGGTCATCTGCGAAAAGATCGCTGGAGCAGATGGCTGAAGCCGTAAATATCTTCACACATCATTATGGCAAGTACCCTTACCATGAGCTCGAGCTTGTGGCCACCCCCACCAGCGCAGGCGGGGTTGAATATCCCGGCATCATCGCGATCAATCAGAATCTATATATTCCCGGAGAGACCGTGAGTGGTATGCGTAGCGAAGACCTGGTGGAGAGCGTGGTTGTTCACGAGGTGGCGCATGCCTGGTTCTACAACATGGTGGGAAACGACCAGGGACGCGAACCATGGTTGGATGAAGCCATGGCACAGTACCTGACCTGGCAGTATTTCCAGGACCGGTACGGTACAGCCGCAGGGCAAAGCCTCGTGGATAGCTGGTGGTCGCGTTGGCACCGGGTCGATCTCAATAAGATACCGATCGGATTGCCGGTCGAAGCGTATGCAGATATGGAATACGGCGCCATTGTCTACGGGCGGGGTCCCCTTTTCCTGATGGCATTAGCCAGGGAGATGGGCGAAGTCAAATTCAGCCAATTCCTCAAGGATTATTTCACTACTTACTCCTGGAAGGTTGCAACCAGCCAGGATTTTCAAAATCTGGCGGAATCCACTTGCAATTGTGATCTCGACCGTCTTTTCGATGAATGGGTCACTATCGAGTAAAATCGACGAGTGAAGAATCATTTGGAAGTCTCCCAGCCTGAAAACACCAGGGTTCTGCTGGCAGTCACCGCTCACCCGGATGACGAATCCTTCGGGATGGGTGGGACGCTGGCATTGTATGCCAGCCGGGGGGTAGCTGTCCACCTGATCTGCGCCACACGCGGAGAGGTGGGTGAGGCCAGGCAGGAATTCCTTGAGGGTTACCAATCGGTGGCTGAGATGAGAGTCGCGGAATTAACTTGTGCCGCCAGGATGTTGGGGTTGACCCAGGTGCACCTGCTGGATTACCGTGACAGCGGCATGCCCAATTCTCCCGATAATACCCATCCACAGGCCCTGGCAGCCCAACCGGTCGCGAAGGTCGCCAATGAGATCATAGAGATCATCCGCCTGCTGAAACCCCAGGTGGTGATCACTTTCGATCCCATCGGGGGTTACCATCATCCGGACCACATTGCCATCCACCGCGCCACGCTGGAAGCCTTTTACGCTGCAAGTGACCCAAGACGGGGCACACGACCGGTCTGTCAGCCGTATAAACTCTACTTTCACACCATGCCGCATGGTTATCTTCGTGCGGCGGTGAAGATCCTGCCATTGTTCGGAAAAGATCCCCGCAAATTCGGATCGAATGGCGACATCGATCTGACTGCCATAGCCGCGGCAAGCTTTCCAACCCATGCGATCATTGACACGCGTCGCTTCAAAAAGGTCCAGGATGCCGCAGCAGCCTGTCATGCCAGCCAGGGAGGGCAGGAAATGAGCCACGGATTGCGCGCCTGGTTAAGTCGTTTATTCAGCAGCCGGGATACCTTCATGCGCGACCACCCCAGTCCAGTACCTGGTGAACCCATCGAGAAGGACCTGTTCGCTGGTTTATGAACACAGTGAAACAAAAAGGAGAACACCATGGAACGTCATGCGATCGCCATCAACGATTTTGCCATCAAACCGTTTCAACAATTCGACGAGGGTTGGTTCCTGCTCACTGCCGGGGATTTACCTTCCGGCCAGTTCAATTCCATGACCATCAGCTGGGGCAGCATCGGTATAATTTGGAACCGGCCAATGGTGCAGGTAGCCGTGAGACCCACCCGTTATACCTACCAGTATATGGAAAATCATGATTCGTTCACACTGTGTGCCTTTTCGGAGGATTATCGGGATGCACTGTCATTGCTGGGCTCGAAATCCGGCCGGGAAGGTAACAAGATCCTGGAATCCGGGCTGACCGTCATCCCCTCCCAAAAAGTAGCAGCACCCGCATACGACGAGGCGGAACTGATCATCGAATGTCGTAAGATCTACTGGGGTGATATCGATCCGCAGCACTTCCTGGATGCCGAGATCCACCAAAATTACCATCTCAAGGACTACCACCGCACTTACTTCGGAGCGATCCTGCATCTTGAGGGAGTGGATCGTTTTGTCAAGAAAGCATGATTTTCGAGTCCCCGAATGACCGGAAAAGAGCTTAGAGCCTGGAAGACGCTCTCCCGTAAAACCATACTTGACCACGGCAGGTTTCTGAAAGTGGAGGAGCATAGGATCGAATTACCGGATGGCAGTGTGATCCCGGATTGGACCTGGGTGATCATCCCAAATGCTGTGATCGTACTTGCCCGGCTGTCCAATCAACATTTCCTGATCTTTCGACAGACAAAATATGCGCTGGAGGGACTGTCTCTAGCTCCGGTGGGTGGCATGCTGGAACCGGGTGAGGAACCGCTTTCTGCGGCAAAACGAGAACTCATGGAAGAAATGGGCTGCGAGGCTTCCAGGTGGGTACCATTCGGCAGTTATGTTCTTGTCCCCAATCGCGGCGTGGCCACCGTACATCTGTTCCTGGCTCTGGACGCCAGGCTCGTGGCAGAGCCGGACAGCGATGACCTGGAGGACCAGGAATTAATGAAGCTCACGCGTGATGAATTGGAACAGGCTCTGAGGGATGGTGAATTCAAAGAGATCACCTGGGCAGCACTTGTATCGATGACTCTAAACTATTTAAAGGAATAATGGACTGCTAGTCCTGCGTCGGCAGGTAAGGCATCTTGATCCCACCGATTCCCATCAGCTCGGATAAGGCCGCACGCATGGCTGTTCGGTCATCCCAGGGATACTCGGTCTCCCCAAAACACATCGACTGCTCGTGCCCCTTGCCACAGGCCACCACCACATCCCCGGCCTGTGCCATGCGCACCGCCTGGCGGATAGCCTCGCTCCGATCGGCTACCCGAAAAAAGCTCTTCCCTTCAACTCCGCCTTTTGAAATTGCCCCGGCTGCCATCTCGGCCAGGATCCGGTCCAGGGGTTCTGTACGCGGATCCTCTGCAGTCAGGATGGATACATCCGCGAGGTAGGCCGAAGTTTCAGCCATCATGCGCCGTTTTTGCTGGTCGCGCAACCCGGCTGAACCATAAACTGCTATCAAACGACCCCGCGTCATCGGCCGCAAGGCTTCGAGCGCAACCTTTAAAGCATTGGGTGTATGCGCAAAATCCACGATAGCTGTGAAAGGCTGCCCCAGGTCGATGCGCTCCATCCGCCCGGGGATACCCGTCAAACTGGCAATACCCTGGCTGATGGCTTCCGTCGGAATATCTAAAGCCAGGTGGGTGGCGCCTATTGCCGCCAGACAATTGGCCACGTTAAATGCGCCTGCCAATTGACAGTGGATCTCCATCTGTGATTTTCCAGTCCTGGCGGTAAACTCAATACCGTTGGGAGTATAGCGGATATCCTCAGATCTAAGGTCGGCTTCAGGTTGGCTACCGTAGGTGATTCTGGAACCAACCTTGATCCCTGAGAGATATTTAAATGATTGATCGTCCTGGTTCAGTACAGCTGTGCGGGGGTTTCCAAAGCGTTTCTCACTGGTTTTTAATAACATTTCCAGCAGGATGCCCTTGGCTTTCAGATAGGCATCATAGGAGCCATGGTAATCGAGGTGCTCGTGAGTGACATTGGTGACCACTGCTACATCCATCTCAGAACCGGTCACCCTATCCTGGTAAAGGCCATGCGAGGTTGTCTCAAGCACGACATGTGTCAGGCCGGCAGCCACCATTTTGGCCAGGTAGTCCTGGATATTGGGAGCTTCCGGGGTTGTGACATGGAAGCCGGTATCCAGCACTTCCTTGCCGATGACCGCATTAACGGTCGAGATCATCCCGGCTTTAAGACCGGCTGCCAGCAGGATGCGGTGGATCAGGTTGCAAGTGGTCGTCTTGCCATCCGTGCCGGTCACTCCAATCACCACCAATTTACGACCCGGGTGATCATGAAAAGCCGAGCAAATCCAGGCCAGACTGCGACGCGCATGCTTCACTTGAAGATAGGGAACTGCGCAACCAGTCATCGCTCGCGAGCCAACGACCGCTGAAGCTCCTCGACGCAGGGCGTCACCGATAAATTGATGCCCATCCACATTGCCGCCGGTGAGAGCGACAAACAAGTATCCGGGTTTCACCTGGCGCGAATCAAGTGCGATACCGCTGATCGCTACGTCCGGACAGGGTTTTTTCAATTCATCCGGAATATCCTGGAAGAGTTCTGGCAGTCTTTTCATATACAAGTCTATTATAAAAGAAAACGGATAAACCATCCGGTTTATCCGTTCAATGGCGAAAAAACGGGTGTTACTTCAGATTCTGTTTCAGGTTCTGGAGCTGTCCCACCACCGAGCCATCCAAAACGGTATCGCCAACTTTGACGATCAAACCACCCAGGATGGAAGGATCGACTCGGAAACTGATCACCGCTGTCCCGCTCGACTTGGCCAGGATGTCATTCTTCACAGAGGCCTGTTCTGCGTCGGTCAACGGCAGCGCACTGGTCACCTCTGCGTTGTCACCGCTGAAGCTGGCTTTTTCAAGCAGGATGACCTTGCCGGAACGCACACCCGAGAAAAATTCGTTCAAGAGTGCATGCTGGCGTTGCTCATCGAGGTTGACCGCCAGGATCTTTTGAGCAGCCGCAATGGCCAGCGCGGCCACTTCACCCCGCAGCTCGCCAAGAACACGGTTGCGTTCAACTTCGGCATCCTCACGCCCCTTTTCGAGCAACCGGGTTGCTTCAGCTTCGGCACCCTGTTTGAGTTCGCCGCCTGCAGTTTCAGCCCGTTCCGAGGCTTCCCGCACGATCTGGTTGGCTTTGGTTTGCGCATCAGCGATGATCTTTTGAGCTTCCTGTTCGCCGTTGGCTTTTGCTTCTGCAGCCAGGCGGGCATCTTCCAGACCCTGGTTGATGGCATTTTTACGCTTTTCCAACATTGCCAGCAGCGGTTTAAATACCCATGCCCTCAAGGTCACGAAGATGATCCCAAACATCGTGATCTGCACGAGTAAATACCCGAGATTTAATCCAAGATTTTCCAAGGCTTCCTCCTATTGATCAGAGCACGAACATCATCAAGAAGGCAATGACAAGGCAATAGATGGCGATGGCTTCTGAAAACGCGATGCCCAGGATCATGTTGACCAGAATGGTGCCATAATAATCCGGATTACGCGACATGCCCTGCAAGGCGCCCAGGACGGTCAGACCGATGCCAACACCTGCCCCAGCCGCACCGATCATAGCCAAACCGGCACCGATAAATTTTGCTGCCTCAACGATATCACCCGTTAACATACTTGATTACCTCCAAATACCTGTAATTATGACTCGTGTTCACCATGCCCGTGGAGTGCCATTGACATGAAGACCATGGTCAACAGGCCAAAGACGACCGCCTGGATCAAGCCAATGAAGAATTCGAACATCATCAGCATGGACGGGACAAAATAAGGAATAAGTGATGTCATGACAAAAAGTAACACCATACCGGCGAAGATGTTGCCGAACAACCTGAATGTGAATGAAAGGATCTTTGCCAATTCAGAGATCAACTCAAGAAACCCGACCAGGAAATCCATGAATCCGAAGAAAGGTTTCTTAAATATATTCGTGACATTAAAGAACTTAGTCAGATAACGAATACCCTGTGCCCGAAAACCGATCACCTGGGTCATGATAACCGAGATCAGTGCCAGGGCAAGGGTGAAGTTCAGGTCAGTCGAAACCGGCCTGACAAAGGGGGTCACGTTATACCCCTCACCCTTCGCAGCTTCACCCGCCACAATGGCAAAGACTTTTTCCGGAACCAGGGTGATGATCGGATGACCCTCTGTCGAATGCTCCAATATGCCGATACTGTCAACTCCAGGGATCAATCCCATCCAGTTCGCAATCAACACAACCAGCACGATCGAACCGAACCAGGGGAAGATGGTGCCCGCCCACTTGCCAGCGGAACTTTCAGTCATATTGTAGAGTGCCTCGACCAGCATCTCAAGGGCACCGGCAATACCACGCGGTTCCAATGTCGATTTCGAGAGGATGCGTTTAACCGCGAAAGCCATCGCGAGCAGGATGATCATGGTGATAAAGAACGCCACCATGGTATTGGTCAGATAGAAATCACCAATGACCGGAAGGCTGAAAAGTGGTTCCTGACCCAGCTTCTCAGGCGCCACCTGGATGTGCGGACTGACGGGTTTAAAAATCAAAGCGAAAATTACATTTAATACGATAAAAAGGAGTACCCACCAGCGGTTGACGCCCCAGCGCCATTTCTTCTTAGCTTCCACTCGATCGATCCTCCTCTGATGATTGCTTTTTCTGGTCATTCACCAGCTCCGGCTGAATACGCTTGATGATGGCACGCACAGCCACAAGCATGGCAACTAATGAAACAGGAATGGATAAAAGTGCCAGCGTGAGTGTCCAGGTTGGCTTGGTGCCATAATGACCATCCAGCCACATTCCACCCAGTATGGCCCCCAGAATAATGACCACCGTCAGACAGCCCACCGAGCCGGTGACGCTGATCAGGGCGGTGTTCATGAGCTCTTTCCGCGAATGGGGCGTGGATTCGTCTGACGGGTTCACGTTGCGGGATTATAACAGATTTCAACCCCCGTTCATTCAGAGATGGTGCCGTTAATCCCGCGGACGGGTCAGTCCCAGGCTACCCGCCAGACCTGCAACCAACAGGATGGCAACTGCCAAGCTATTGACCCCGCTGATCGACAGGCCCAAAAGGCTGGAACTGTGCAGGGGCAGGTTGGTCACCGAAAGAAGCTGGGATTCAACCTGCTCCTGGGGAGCAACATATTTCACATAGGTACGAAGGACGCCTTCCGTGCTCCTCTCGTCGAGCGCTGCCACTTCCCAGGTGAATTGAAGCGGGTTTTTGGGTTGTACAGCTTGCGAGAACATGCCTTCCGACTGGTTGAGGAATCCCGGAAGGATCAATTCGCTGTAGATATGCACCTGCCAGGTTTTTCCAGCCGCCTGGATGCTGTCCGGCAACCCGCTGAGGGTGAGTTCGTACTGGCTGCTCTGGCCGATTTTCAAAGACCTGGGATAAATGATGGTTTGGTCGAACACGATTGCATTGATCTTTGCAATGTCTTCCGCGCTCCAGCTTTCCGGCGGGACCAGATGCAGTTGATTCGTCCGGTTTGCCAGAGGAGCCGGACAGTTAGTCCAGGCAAGCAAAGCAACCACCCCGGCTGCCATCAATGCACTGAAAACAAGCAGGACTTTACGCATATCACCCGGTCTTGCTCACCCATGATTGGGTGAGCTTTACTTATTCAAGACACGTGTCCGGAGGAGCATTCTGGTTTATCACAATGCTCCTGCTCGAATTGGATGGTGGTGTGTTCAATCCCCAATCGGGCCAGGCGTTCATTCAGCTCACACATGACACCCGCCCGCACTTTTGAACTGTCATTTTCCAGGACCACATGCGCGGCCAAGGCTACATTCAGGGAGCAAATGTTCCATACATGCAAGTCATGCAGGCTGGCCACCCCGGGTGTACCCGTGATGGTTTCAGCAACCTGTGGCAGCTTGATCCCTTCTGGCACACCTTCAATAAGGATATGCACCGAACTGCGCAGGACCCGCCAGGCGCTCACCAAGATCAACAATCCGATCAAGACGCTCATGAGCGGATCAACCCAGGTCCATCCGGTTTTCATGATGATCAAGGCGGCCAGGATCACACCGACCGAGGCAATTGCGTCCCCCAGGACATGCAGGAAGGCGCTCTTGAGATTCAAGTCTTCCGGGTGTTCGCCTGCAGCATGCTGATGGTCATGCTGGCTATGCAGGCCACCTTTCAGGATGAACACCACCGCCAGGTTCATAACCAGGCCGATGACAGCGATGATCAGCATCTCAACGCTTTTCACTGTGGACGGTGTTTGCCAGCGACGCCAGGCTTCGATAAAAATGCCAACTGCGATGGCACCCAGGGTGATTCCATTCACCAACGCCGCCAGAACTTCCAGGCGGTGGAAGCCGAAAGTGTGGCGATCATCCGGTGGCAGGCTGGCCAGACGCAGGGCGGCATAACTCAAGACCAGTGCCAGGATATCCATCAGGACATGGGCCGCATCTGACAGCAATGCCAGACTACCCGTGAAGATACCACCAGCCACCTCGCCTACCAGGATGAAGGCGGTCACGATGAAGGAGAGAATGAAACGTTTTTCGATATTCAGGGAGTTGTGTGCCGGCATGAGTGCTACCAATCGGATAATTTATGTCTGAATCGTATCCAGTATAACATATGCTAAAATGGAGCAGGGAAAAATATCACAGACTACCTGGAGGGTACCATGGTCAAAAAGATCATCATTGCCATTTTCATCCTGACATTGCTGAGCATCGTCCCCGGGGGTGTGCCTGTTACAACGGTGACTGCAGATCCATTTGACTGTGGCGGGGATTATTGCTACTTCTTACCTTCGATCAGGGGACCGCTTTCGTATTACCGCTTACCCATTATCGCGTATAACATCCCCGAAAGCGCGCTGATCATCAATCACAATAACATCGACATCACCCAGATCCCGGATCAATGGCTGACTGCTGCCAGACAACTCACCATCCATTACGGCCAGACCTCACACGGTTCCCAGATCCTCTCAGGCTTGGATTATCTTGAGACATACATCAATGGAACCAAATATGCATATGCCATATCCGAAGGTGGAACACCTCCCAGCCTGCCTGCTGGAACTAATCTCTTAAAGATGTACACCGGCAACAATTATGACGGTGACACCTACGTCACCCCGGATATGTACTGGGATGGGACCGATGGCGTGAATCACACCTACTCGACCGCTGCCACAGGACTCTTCGATTATTCGATGTGGTCCTGGTGTGGCCAGGCAGATTCAGCTTCCGGTTATATCAATGAATACCTGGTCCAGATGAGTGCTTTTAATAACGCATTCCCCAACATGCGCTTTATCCTGATGACCGGGCATAACGTCAGCCCACCTGCCACCAACCTGCTGGCGCGTAATCAGCAGATACGCAATTATGCCATTGCCCACGACATGGTCCTGTTCGATTTTGCCGACATCGAAACATATACTCCGGACGGGATATTTTACAATCCAACCAAATATAATTATAACGATGGCGATTGCCCTTGGTGCGACTCGTGGTGCGCGAGCCATGCCAGCTATTGTGCCAACCTGGATCAGATCAGTTGTGCCCACACCCATCCATTGTTCTGCAAAATGAAAGCCCAGGCTTTCTGGTGGATGATGGCGCGCCTGGCCGGCTGGACAGGTCAATAGAAGTCTGATACTACAAAAAATCCTGCATGGTGAAATCATGAATTTAAAGAGGATAGCCGTCCCTGCCTTGCTCATTATGCTCTTTCTGGGGGGAATTCTACCTACGGATATATCGTCGACTCAGGCGCAACCCCTGGCTTGCCCGCCGGATTGCAAATACAATTTTCCGATCATGATGAAGCAACTGCCCCCCTTCCAGGGTGGGCTGATCATCAACCACGAGAATATCGATATCACCCGGATCCCGGATATCTGGCTGGCTAAGGCCAAGGAATTGGCCTTTCATTATGGTCATACTTCACATGGCAGCCAGATCATGTCAGGTTTGGGGAATCTCGAGGATCAGAACTCAAAGTTTTCCGTAACAGACTGGTGGCTTGGAGATTGGAATGACCACCTAACTGATAGTCTATTTCCCGCTGACGTTGGCAGCTTGAACATCTATGATGGGAATTATGACGAATTTTACGCACCTCCAGATGATCCAATCGATGACTATATCGAGCCGGGTGATTACTGGGAAGGAAGCGAAGGAATCGCACGAACGACGACCACTGTCGCCTCCGGGAATTTTGAATATTCAATGTGGTCCTGGTGTGGGCAGGCGGCTTATGATTCAGACGATCAAATCAATGAGTATCTGGCCCAAATGAATGCTTTTGAAGATTCTTATCCATGGATGCGCTTCATTCTGATGACCGGGCATAATGTCAGTTATATCACTCAAGACAACGATGGTTTGTTAGCGCATAATCAGATGATTCGCAATTATGCCATTAATAACAAAATGGTTTTATTCGATTTCGCAGACATTGAAACACATGATCCTAACGGTAAATACTACGATCCGGGTACAAATGAATATTATGAAGGTGATTGTCCGTGGTGCCACAATTGGTGTAATAACCATATCAGTTATTGCGCAAACCCTCCATCCTATTGCGCTCATGTCGACAGCGAAGATGGCGGACTATTCTGCAAGATGAAAGCCCAGGCCTTCTGGTGGATGATGGCACGCCTGGCCGGCTGGCCGGGACCTGATTAAAATATTAATAGGTAATATTAGATAGCCTATGCGTCACTCACAAAAATATCTTATATGGACAGGCTTGCTGATCGCCTTGGTGTTCTCCGGCTTGTTCGCCTACGGTAAAGCTTCCGCCAGGACTGCGACCCCTATCCATCCGGTCACCCTGTACCTGTTCTGGGGCGAGGGCTGCCCGCATTGCGCCGCGGCCAAACCTTACCTGGAGGCTTTACCAGATAAATACCCGGGATTGAGCCTGGAAGAATATGAGGTTTTTTACGATCCCCATAACAATCTGGTCTTCAGCCAGGTCCTGACGATGCTGGATCTCGATCATGCCGCCGTTCCCACCATCGTGATCGGCCCTTATTACCTGCAAGGCTACTCTGAAGACTCGCAAGCAGCCATTGAAAATGTCATCCAGCAATGCCTGGCTGACGGCTGTGGGGATGTTGTGGATGGCTTGCTTTCCAGCGGAGAGGCAACTGCCTCGAGCGTTATCACCAGTACAATCGTCGGGCAGCTCGTGGAAACAGAATCATCCGAATCGACTCAAACCACGAGTGAGTGCAGTGAGATCGGTGGAAGCGGATCCAACTTCATTGAGATACCGCTCCTGGGTTATGTCGATCTTACCAATTTATCCCTCGGGGTCAGTACAGCTTTGATCGCGTTGGTCGATGGGGTGAATCCCTGTTCGCTTTGGGCACTTTCCATGCTCCTGGTAATCACCGTTCACACCGGTTCCAGAAAAAAGGTGTTCCTTATCGGATTAGTTTTCATCACAGTTACGGCGCTGGTCTATGCCTTGTTCATCGCGGGCTTGTTCAGCGTTCTCAAACTGACCGGGCTGATCATCTGGATGCGGGTGGTGGTATTTATCATCGCCGCCATCCTGGGCGTGATCAATATCAAGGATTACTTCTGGTTCAAGGAGGGGGTTTCCCTCACGATCGATGACAGCCATCGCAAAGGTATCACGCAACGCATGCGTAAACTGCTGGATGCCAGCCAATCCACCGGCAGCTTGATCTTCGCGACCATCCTGCTGGCCGGCGGTGTCTCACTGGTTGAATTCTCCTGCACAGCGGGATTACCAATCTTATGGACCAATCTTTTGAATGCACAGGGTGTGACCACCCTGACCTTCATTCTGTTACTTTTACTCTACCTGGTGATCTACCAGGCTGATGAATTAATTATTTTCTTTGCAGCAGTCACAACATTGAAAGCCAGCCGAGTGGAGGAGAAACACGGTCGCATCCTGAAATTGGGCGGCGGCATCCTGATGCTCACCCTGGCGGTGGTCATGCTGGTCAATCCGGCCTGGATGAATAATTTGGGTTCAAGCTTGGTCGTGTTTGGAATTGCGCTGGGGATCTTCCTGTTGGTTTTGCTCCTCCATCGTGTCATCCTGCCACGGCTGGGCTTGGCTGTGGGTACCGATAAAGAGGTCATCCGGTCTGCCGGCCGCAAGAGCAAATAAGAGTGCTGAGCTATTGGTTGGTCAGACAGAAAATAGTATTAGTAGAATTATTATGCCTTTAGTTTCCATATCCTCGGGAGGAATAAGATGAATAATCAAATAACCAAATATTACAGTATTGCCATCATTTTAATAATTACTTTAAGTACAATGCTTACAGGTTGTGCGTCGGGTCAGATATCGGACTCACCAATAACAACTCCAGCGATAACGGACCCGGCGGTCGCCCCTGCCATTTCACAGACAGCCACCCTCACACCTTTACCCTATCCTGAAGTCTCCCTTGGACCAGATGATTTCTATTTCAGTATCGATGGAAAACAAACTTTCATCCTTTCCCGAAATCCTACGGGAAAAACCCAAACGGATTTTAACACCGTGCTTGATTGGGCTCACCAGGGGGGCACCAGGGTCATACGTGTTCATCTTACCCACGGCTGGTGGGGCGACCCATGGATCAACCAGGATTGGTCAGTAAATGAAAAATGGGCCCAAAACTGGGATGGTTTCTTCGATCAGGCTCAAGCGGATGGAATCTATGTGATTCCCGTATTTGGGGTCTGGGCGGATTGGAACAACGGCACTCCCGATTGGGGAAGTTCTCTCTGGCAGTACAATCCACTGAATGTGGCCAATGGCGGTCCGGTTGCTTCGCCAGGGGATCTATTCATACCGGAATCAGATACACAAATGCGTTGGATGGAATGGGTCAAAACCCTGGTGCAGCGATGGCAGGGACGGGAGAATATTGCTGCTTGGGAGATCTTTTCAGAGATCGACATTGCATCCGGCGCAACTGGCTACAAGTATTCCACAGGTAGTGTCGATGAATCGACTGGCATTCTTTTTACAAATAAAACCAAAGAGGCGATTACGACTGCGGATAAGCAAAGCCGCCCGGTCACCCTATCCATATCGGGAGTCTATTCATCCTCCGGAAAATGGAATGAGTACTACAACCTTGATTCACTTGATTTCATCGAGGTTCATTCCTATAGCGATACAATTGACCGGGAGCTGGTCTCGCAGGTTCGGAATTATTTGAACAAGTACCAAAAACCTGTCCTGATCGGCGAATGTGGATTATGGTCCATGGTGCATAACGATAACGCAAAGATCGGGATTAAGCATGCCATCTGGGCTGGTATGGTGTCCGGGGCAATGAATAGCCGGGCTCTGTGGGACCAGGATGGATATTACCTTTATGCCATCAGCAATCGCACCACCGCGATGGAATTCATGCAAGATTATGCCACCCTGGAACTACCGGTTGTAAGATTTACCAGCCCCATCGATTTTACAGGCTTTCATCCAATCACAGCCACATCCACACCCGGTGTGTGGGGTGCTGCCGTAGGGAATGAAACGATGATTCTCGGCTGGTACCGTGATGTTGCCAGCGAACCTCCAGACTGGAAACTGCAGCCGGTCATCTCCAAACAGACCGTCACCCTTACAGTTCCGGGAACAGCCACCGAATGGAGAGTCAATTTCTATAACACCAATACCGGAACTGATATCATAGGATCCGCACTGGTTACCAGAAAAAGTGATAAGGTAACGATTACACTTCCGGATTTTTCGGATGATATTGCATTCAAGTTGTTACCCAAGTAATTAGACAAATCCAGGACGTTCCAAACAAAAAACACACCTCTATTGCAGGAGGTGTGTCTCTTTATTAAGTGGCTTTTAGTTCATCTGATAATTACACGAAGCTGATCTGACCACCCTCAGACATATCAATGAATTCCATGGCAACCAAGACTTCGGCACCATCCACCAAGTTGTAGATCATCAGGATGCGATTGGGATCTGCCTGTCCGCTTCAAATATGTGCATGTAGTTGTAAAACTTCTTCCCGGATGTTTCTGATATCCACGGCCATTCTCTGTTCTCCAGTTCTAATCAGATAATGAATATCCATATATCTGCTTATGTATATATCTATTATCCCATATTATCTTTAGCTGTCAAGACTCCGGCCAGACGGTGATTGACTTTCCGTTTATAATCTCTATAATCAGATTCACCGTAACATGTCCCCTCATTTGGCATCTAAATGATTAGAAACGGAGGCACTATATGTCTACTGTCAAACAACTTCTTCAGAAGAAAGGGACCGCTGTCTATACAGTAACGCTTAATAATACGGTCCAACAGGCTTTATCCCTGATGTCCGAGAAAGATTGCGGTGCGTTGCTGGTTTTAGAGGGTGAAAAACTAGCAGGCATCTTTTCGGAAAGGGACTTTGCTCGCAAAGTGTTAAGCGAAAGTTGCGCTCTGGACGAGCCAGTCAAACGGTACATGACCTCCGAGGTGTATGCCGTTACACCAGAAACCAGTATCGATGAATGCATGGCACTCATGACGACTAAAAAATTCCGCCACCTACCCGTCCTGGAAGGAAAGAAACTGGCCGGTGTTATTTCAATCGGGGATATCGTCAAAGATGTGATCGCCAATAAGGATATCCTTATTCGCAGTCTGGAAAATTACATCGTTGGGCATGACTATAACCAGTAAATAAATAGGGCAGCCATTGGGCTGCCCTTTACATTCATGTACTTGATTGCGCCGGTGTTGGCGGATCAACTCTTTGACTGGCCTTCTCATCTTCAACATGCAGGATCGGTTTGATCAAAAATCCTGCCACACCCATCAGAATACAGGCGATCCCTGAAGCCACATACCAGGGCGAAATACCCAGCGCATCGGCAATGGGACCGGCAACTGCCAGGCTGAGGGGTGACATGGCCGAAGACAGGCTGGCCGTCAGTGTGAATACCCTCCCCTGCATGGCCGGATCGACGGTGGATTGCAGGATCGCCATCATAGGTCCATTCACCAGCGGGTTCATCACGCCTCCGATGGCCATGCCCGCCACAGCTAGCCAGATCAGATCACGGGTGGCAAAACCGATCATCAAGACACCGGTTCCCATGCCGATCAAGCCGATCAATACAGTCCAGATGCGTTTTTTAAAGCCACCCCAGGTGCCCAGCGCCAACCCGCCCGCGACCACCCCAATACCAAAAGCTGCCTCAAGCAACCCGAGGTGGTAAGCCGTGCCCTGAAAGACCTCGGTCACCAACAGCGGCATCAATGAAAAGGCCGGGGTTAACAGGAAATTAATGAGTGCGGCCACGATCAAAATGATCAACAAGCCCCGCCAGGCAGCGACATAGCGAAAACCTGCCACCATATCCCCATAGACTGCCCGAAAACCCTCGACCTGGTGAACCACGGCCGTTTTGACCGGCTGGGGGATGGGGATGAAAAACAGGGGAGCAATGGCTAAGAAGGCCGTGACCACATCGATCAGGATGATGCCGTACATCGGCAGGGCACTTAACAACAAGGCTCCCATTGGTGGTGCCACAATACTCATCGCACCTTGCAATGCTTGGTTCAATCCAGCCACACGGGATAACTGTGAATCCGGCACCATCAGTGAGGTTGAAGCCTGCATGGTGGGCCAATGGAAGGCGCCCCCCAGCGACCGGATGAACATGATCACATAGATCTGCCAGACCTGCTCCTTCCCGAGCAGGAACAATACGGCCAATCCAAGCGAGAACAGCGCGATGACGCCATCGGAAATGATCAGGACCAGCCTGCGGTTCCAACGGTCGATCAACGCTCCCGCCAACGGGCTGAGGAAGATCTGTGGGAGCAGCGCCACCAGCGTAGCTGTTGCCAGGATCGTGGCTGAGCCGGTTTCCTGGGTGAGCCACCATACCAGGGCAAATTGCACCAGACTGGTTCCGAACAGGGAAAAAGCCTGCCCTGTCCATATGGTGAAAAAACGTCGCTTCCAATCGGCAGCCAACGGTGGTTGATTGTTATGAGTCATTGATCGAAAATATGATGAAATTTGTATTTCTGGGATTTACTCGATAAAGACTTCCACGTGCTCACCATCCTCATCATCATACACATCCACGACCTGACCGACCTCGCCGGATTCGATCAGGTGTTTTAAATTATGGATATCCATGCCTTCAATATTAGGTGAGAAATGGGCTCCCATCTTCAAACCCGATTTGACCACGCTGACTGGCATGCGGATGTTGACACGCGGCTTGCCAGACGCGATGTCAGTCACGCGCACGCGGAACCAACGTCCGCTGGATGATGAAGGTGGCGGATTCGAATCAAATGGAAATTTGGCTGGTTTATTATCAACGTCATCCAATGTTTTAAGCAGCCTGGCCGCATCCTCCGCGGATATCTTGCCGTCCTCAAGCATTTTCAATACCTTTAATCGTTCAGCTTCTGTTGCCATGTTTGTCTCCTTGGCGGGGCTTTGAGGTTTGCGCAGGTGCCACGACTTCCTCAACGGACACATCTTCACCAAGCAGCAGCCGGTTGGCCTGCTCAGATGAGAGCTTGCCTTGTGCCAGATCATCCAAGATGCGGGTGCGTTCTTCGGGGGTTAATTTAATTACTAACTCATCCTTGGCCGGCTCGAATCCCAATGCACGGATGACCTCTATTAGCCGGTTGCGGATGGTTGGATAGGATAGATTCAGCTCATCCTCCATGCGATTAATACGTCCCTCGCAACGGATGAACGTGAGTGCAAATTGAATTTGTTCAGGTGTCAATCGGGTGAACGGGCTGCCTTCCCCGCTAAAATGCCCTTCGATGGTCGTGTCACAGGCTGCACAATACAACCTGGTAACCTCAAGTGGTGCTTCACATACCGGACAATTGATTAATGTCTGCCTCATGGTCACTTCTCTTAATTGTATTAATATTGCTATAAATTATTTTAATATATTATAGCGTCTGATTAAATTATGTCAAGGTGTTATTCAATTATTGTTAATGAATTGTAAATTATGGGGGTCAGTTCAGATAACATGACCTTCAGGTATCGATTAACTCTGACACCAGATACCATTCCCCCATGCGATTATCCATGTCCTTCGGGGCACGATCATAATAGATATGGAAAACCCGCCCATCCCCGACCTGTACATGGAAATGATACCGTCCCACCCCCCAGGAACCATGAGTGGATGCCACGGCAGCATGCTCAAGGCTCATGTTGCGCGCCTGACGTCCACGCCGGGTGAAGTCCACCCATTCCTCAAGTGAAACACTGATGCGGTAGGTATCCCCCCGCCAGTTGAAACCATCCGGGCAGGATGGTCGTTTGGAATAGGTTGGAGGGAGATCAAAAACAGGGATGATTCTCTCACCGATGAAGGTCAGGGGTTTTAATGGCATGCTTCATTTGTCTATATCCCATTATAACGGCCATGCCTAGAATAGGGATGGCTGACTGGGGGTACGACGCCCATTGAGCGAGATATAAGGCAAAACCTTTTCAGCCCGTATGCCAAGCCTGTATAACTGGCCGGGTTCCTTCAGCAGATTGCCCCGTGTCCGTTCATCCAGCAGTCGTGCTGCTCCCAAGGGACCTATACCCGGAATACGCATTAATTCCTGCCGGTCTGCCCGGTTAATCTCCACAGGTTGCCCTGTCAGGTGTTGCTCCGCCCAGGCGACTTTTGGGTCGTACTCCAATGGAAGATTCTGATCCGGACCGAGTGTCAGTTCCTCGAGATCATAACCATAATCCCGCAACAGGTAGGAAGCCTGGTAAAGGCGTACTTCCCGCCATGGATCCAATCGGGGAACATTCTCGAGTGGAGTCCCCTTGACTGGTTTGAACCCGGAATAATAAGCTCGTGACAACTGGTAGACCTTCACAAGTTTGATGGTAGTTTCAAGCAATTCCAGATCGCTCTCCCCCACACCTCCCACCACAAACTGGGTGGTCATAGAAGGCCAACGCCCACGCCAGGCCCGGTGAGGATCCAGGTTGCGCCGCAGCTCGGCCATCCACTCGAAGGGTTTGAGCAATTCTTCTTTAAAAGATTTCTGAGGTGCCAATTTTACAAGACGCATGGCATTGGGAGATTCCAGGTTTATAGAAACACGGTCCGCCAGCAAGACAGCTTGCTCAAGATGCGCTTTCTGAGAACCTGGCATCAGCTTGAGGTGCATATAACCCTGGTAGTGGTACCGCGTGCGCAGCAATTCGGCTGTGGCCAGAATACGATCCTGACTGAACCCTCCGCCATTGATCACCCCCGAACTGAGGAACAATCCTTCCACGACACCGGCGCGCTGCAAAGCCAGGAAGGTCAAGGCCATTTCATCCGGGCTAAAGTTCACCCGCCTGAAATCCCGTCCAGCCCGGAAGGCGCAATAATTACAGTTATGTTCACAGATCGAGGTCTGCATGGTTTTAAGCAAGGGGATACTGCCACCACCCGGAAGAATAGCGCGATGAATATTCTGCCGGGCAGGATCTTTCGGATTACATCCCGAAGCCTGACACGCCAGCTTTTCAGGCGATCCCATCCGGTCATGTTCATCGACCTCATCAGATGAGATCCCCTCCAGAAGTTTCAACTTTAATAAACCATCCATATCTTTATTATAGAACTTATGTTCTTATTTTACAAGCCCCGCGGCATATTCCTTGCATCAAAGCAACCATCAGGACATTGGAGGCAACATGCTGATCGGATTTGATGTCTCGCGTTACGAGGTTGTCACAGACTGGGATGCGGTTAAAGCCGCAGGTTATGCCTTTGGGTCCACGCGCGCGACGGTCGGGGATTACTACACCGACCCGACGTTCGATAGTTACTGGCAAGGGATGAAAACCGCCGGAATCCTGCGCATGGCTTACCACGTCCTGGTACCTGATCGACCTCAGAATCAGATCAACCGCTTTATCGACCTGGTTCGCACTGACTGGGGCGAACTGCCGCCAGTTCTGGATCTGGAACTCGACCGCGAAGTCGACCGCAAGGTCATCACGGATAAAACCCTATACTGTCTGAATGCACTTGAAAAAGCCTGTGGTCGAAAACCAATCGTATATACGACGGCCAACTTTATCTCCAGTCACCTGCTACCCACAGCCAACCTGGGGGGGTATCCTCTTTGGGTGGCCAATTACACCACCAAACCTGCACCTCTTCTACCAAATACATGGACCAACTGGATCTTCTGGCAATATACCGAGGCCGGTAAAATCCCTGGAATTAATGGCGCCACCGATCTAAATTGGTTTAATGGTGACCAGGATGCCCTGAATGCCCTGGCTGGTATCAAGCCGGTGCCGCCTGTCAGTATGGATGAATGGGCAAGGCATATCGACGCTTGGGCTCGCTTACGAGGATACAGTGGGCCAAAGCTGGCATAACCCAACATCCCAATTACACACCTGACCTGACCGGGTTTCATGCAATGAACGACCATCATACAATCCCTGACTGAAATGGAATATCTCACGATTAATATCCAGGGCGCGCTGAATGTCGTCAATGCACTAATTAATGGCTGGATCGGTATTTTTCAGGCTGAATTTTCCTCTCATAATTTGATTTAATCCAAAAACCGTAATTTATACACTTGGGGTTCTGGAAGGATGTAAATGATCTTGCCAATATTAAAAATCATTTAACAAGTTCTATACCTTTTTTCATCCATTTCTCAGCCAATTTTCAGTTCAATGGATTATCTTTATATCCATAAAACCATCAAAGTGTATAAAGGAATCAAACTAATGAACTGGAAACGAATCATTTACGGGGTCCTCCTGATAGGTTCAACCTTTTTAGCAGGTCTGACCGGGGCGATTGGAGGTGGTTATGCTGTCTACCAGGTAATGAATCAATATGAAGTAAATTCAGTCGCTCCTACCACTATTGACCAGGCGATCACACAGCCTGTCTCGTCTCTGACCATCAATACAACCGATATTGAGACCACCATCGTTGACGCGGTTCAGCAGGTTGGGGCGGCGGTCGTGACCGTCACTGGAACAATTCCGGGACAGATGAGCTTCTTTGGTCGCACTGCAGATGCGACCGTGAGCGGCAGCGGTATCTTCATATCAGACCGTGGCTATGTCCTGACCAACCATCATGTCATTGAAGGTGCCCAAGATATTCAGATCATCCTGTCGGGCGGTGAAAAATATCCTGCCAGCTTGGTCGGGTCCGACCAGTTCTCAGATATTGCCATTCTCAAGACCGAGGCCACCGTCCCGGCCGTGGTAAATCTGGGCAATTCGGATCTCCTGTCTCCCGGTGAAACCGTCATTGCCATTGGCTCTCCCCTGGGAGAATTCGTTAATACGGTGACGGTTGGCGTCGTGAGTGCGATTGGGCGATCTATCGATTCCGGAAGCGGATATCAGATCGAAAATCTGATCCAGACAGATGCGGCCATCAACCAGGGAAATTCTGGTGGACCATTGGTGAACCTGGCCGGCCAGGTGGTCGGTATCAATACACTGATCGTGCGTGATAGCAGTAGCGGCACGGTGGCTGAAGGGCTGGGGTTTGCCATCCCGATCAACACAGCCCAGGCAGTGGCTTCCCAGATCATCCAATATGGACATCTCTCACGACCTTATATTGGTATCACCTACCAATCCGTGACCCCTGATATTTCCATGGCTTATCGCCTGCCGGTCCAATGGGGCATCTATACCACCCGGGTAGCCAGCGACAGCCCTGCCAGTCAAGCGGGTTTACAAGCCGGCGATATCATCACTGCCATTAACGGGACAGCCATCGATGGGGATCACTCTTACTTGAATATGCTCTACAATTACAAGCCAGGAGATACCGTGTCCCTTGAAATTTACCGGGATGGGCAAACGCTCCAGCTTGAGGTCACACTGGGCGAATCAAACGCCAACTAATCACCCTCCTCCTCGGGTGAAACGAAGGACAGGCACCCCGACCCTCCCCGGGGTGCCTGTGTATTTAATATCACTATCAGGTGACATCGGAAGTATAATCAGCCGTCAAATCAGTTCTGCTTGAAGCACGCATCTTTTATCCCTATCGGAAAGACGACCGATGTCTTTTATCGAACGCCTTCGTAAAACACCCCGGGAGTTACTCCTTTTCACTGCCATTTCGCTGACCATTGGGATTGGCAGTAGTCTATATGACTCAGTATTTAATAATTTTCTTAATAGCCGCTTCGAACTGAGTGGCTTTCAACGGTCGTTTCTCGAGTTCCCACGCGAGCTGCCCGGACTGCTGGTCATCTTCGTTTCTGCCCTGCTGTCATTTCTCCCAAGCCGGCGTCTGTCCGTGGTCAGCATGCTGCTCAGTGCGTTGGGGGCATTCCTGATCGGATTTGCTTCATCGAATTACAGCATCATGGTCATCTGGCTTTTCATTTACAGCATGGGCGGACACTTATTCATGCCCCTTTCTTCCACGATTGGGATGGAATTAGCACGGGAGGGTCACACCGGCCGACGCTTGGGGCAGTTCAATGCCGTCCGCAACCTGGCGGTCGTCATCGGCAGTTTCGTCATCCTGGTGGGTTTCCGTTACCTTCATTTCACCTTCGAAATATCTTACTTCCTGGTCGTCCTGTTCTTCCTGATCTCGGCAGTCATGATGTTCAGCATGAAACCCAAACCGGATCATGAAAAACCGCATTTTTTAAAACTCAAGAAGGAATATCGACTGTATTACGCGCTGGTCAGTATCTCAGGTGCGCGCAAGCAGATCTTTATGACCTTTGCACCGTGGGTGTTGGTTACAGTCTTTGACCAACCCACACAGACCATGGCCATGTTGTTCACCATCGGTGGTGTAATCGGGATCCTGTTTCAACCCATTTTGGGCAAAGCCATTGACCGGCTGGGTGAGCGCATCATCCTGGCTTCGGAAGCCGTCCTACTGATCTTTGTATGCTTCGGTTATGGATTTGCAGAGACCTTGCTGCCGGACAATGCTGCCTTCCTTCTGGTATGTGTCTGTTTCCTGATAGACCAGATGCTCATGTCGGTTGGCATAGCTCGCAACACCTACATGAAAAAGATCGCCCTGCAGCCGGTAGATATCCAAACCTCGTTGACGGCCGGGGTCTCGATCGATCACGTCTTTTCGATCAGCGCCGCCTTGTTGGGGGGCATGATTTGGAACAGCTTTGGGTACGAGTATGTCTTCCTGTTTGGGGCAGGCATCGCTGTTTTAAACTTCTTCACGGCTTTGAGGATTCAAATCCCCCAGGTTTCCTGATTACTCTTGAATTTAAGCGCGGAATTTAAATCTGAACGGTCAACCAATTGGTGAACTGGCCCGCATCAACCTGGCACGGAGTTTTTCACCTGTTGGTTTAAGTTTGAATAGGGGGCATGATCAGGATTAAAACACCAACTTACGAGGTGGGCAGGGCATTAGCCTCTGCCAGGACCTTCTCAGCCAGTTCCTTGGTCAAGCCAGCCTGGCGCGCCTGTGGGAAGGTTAGAATGACCTTGAGGGTCATCCCCCGTGCCATACCGATCATCGGGTTTTTACTGGCACCAGGTACATGTTTATCCAAGATATCAATCACACGCGGATCCACCAACAGGTCACCAAGTTTCGAATCAAGTGAATAGGTCATAATAGACTCCTTGGGAGGGATGAATTTGTTTGTTGCGATATTGTAACTGATTCCATTTGTTTGGGATCAATCTGTCCTGGAATTTTATGACACACCTCTCGATCATGCCAGAGAAAAATCTTATTTGAACGCCATTATAAAAATCATCATATCATTATCCTGAAGTGTTAGGATATATGCTACAATTACAAATTAGAGGGAGACTACATCATGAGTGATGTGGAGAGACGAGATTGGACGATCTGGTTGCAGGAACAACGAATAATCGTCCTGAATATCATCTTTTCCATCGTTTTGGTACTGGGATTCTTAGCGATTTTTCTCGAAGCTTATCAGGAATTTCAAAACCAAAATCTTCTCTTTAACCTGGTCTATTACACCGCCACTTACGTGGGTTTGATCATTCTCTATATCTTTAGGAAAAAAATACCGGATTTTTGGCAATCGATCGGCTTGCTGATCTTATTATTTTCCTTCGGATTCCTGGCTCTCCGTACTGGTTGGCTTTCGAGCGGTGGCCGGGTTTTCCTGCTAACCTTCATCGTAATGTGCGCGGTCCTGATCCACCCACGGGTGAGTATCATCGCAGCTGGTATCTGTATACTTACGTATTCCGGATACGCTCTGGCTTTCAACCGGCATTGGATCACACTCAGGGTTTTACCGGACCCGACTTCGACTTCCCCGGTGATCATCGAGGGACTTGGATTTGCCATCGTTATAATCATCGTCTCCATCGGTTTGTGGTATTTCGGTCGTGCGTTAATGGCGGCTGACCAAGCCAGCCGGGATGCCCGGGAAGCCCAGGCGCAGGTGGATGCCCATGCCAAACAGCTTGAAGAAGCCAATGCGATTATTGCCAGTCAGGCAGCTACCAACCTCAAGGATAGCGAAGAAAAATTCCGTAATGTCATCCAGGGAGCTCTCGATGCAATCATCATCTGTGATGAACGGGGTATCATCACCGACTGGAATAATTCTGCCGAACAGATTACTGGAATAACAAGTCAAAAAGCGGTCGGTCAGACACTCTGGAATATTCAATCTCAGATCATGGCTCGCGGGGCAAGAAAAACAAGACTGGCCAATCAGCTGCGTGAGATCCTCAAACCCGGTCTCGCCACAGGAAAATCAACCATATTTTCCAGATTGATCGAAGGAGAAATTTACCACAAGGATGGAACCAGGCGATATATCCAGCAGCTTGCGTTTCCCATTAAGACCACCAAGGGATACATGATCGGAACTGTCATTCGTGACATCACTTATAAAAAGCAAATTGAGCTCGAGCGCGAAGATATGATTAAAATGCTCGAAGCCAAGAATGCCGAGCTGGAGCGCTTCACCTATACCGTGTCACATGACCTTAAGAGCCCACTCATCACCATCCAGGGCTTCCTGGGCTACATTGAAAAGGATGCCCTCACCGGGAATCATAAACGTTTCAAAGAGGATGTCCAGCGAATTAACAACGCCGTGGAAAAGATGCAGCGACTATTAAACGAATTACTTGAACTCTCCCGCATTGGCCGCCTCATCAACCCCCCGGAGGATTACCCATTAGAAGACATTATCCAAGAAGCTATTACATTGATCGAAGGCAGCCTGAAGGAACGTGCGATAAGCATTGAGGTAGACCCTGATCTTCCGATGGTACATGGTGATAAAACCCGTCTGGTAGAAGTATTCCAAAACCTAATTGAAAATGCTGCCAAGAACATGGGCTCCCAAGCCCATCCAAACATCCGGATCGGGACCCGTCAGGCTGAAAACGAGACAATCTTCTTTGTCCAGGATAATGGCATCGGTATAGATCCTCAGTATCACCAGAGGATATTTGGTTTGTTCAACAAGCTGAATCCTAAGAGTGAAGGCACCGGCGTCGGCCTGGCGCTGGTCAAACGTATCATCGAAGTGCATGGCGGCAGGATTTGGGTGGAATCGGAAGGAACAGGAAAGGGCAGTACATTTTGTTTTACCCTTGCATCTGGCAATGAAAGAAGCGAACAGGAAGGCAAGCATGAAAGGTGAGCCCGTCGTAGTATTGCTGGTCGAAGACAATGATGATCATGCTGAACTCGTCAAACGTCAATTGATCGATCATCGTGTCGCAAACCATTTGCTGCGGGTTTCTGATGGGCAATCCGCCCTGGATTACCTGCTCAACGAAGGCGCCTATGCCGACCCTGCCACTTGTCCGCGACCCCATGTAATCCTGCTGGATTTACGTCTACCCGGCTTGGATGGCATCGAGGTTTTAAAAAGTTGTAAAGCGATTGAATCCCTGAGCAGCATACCAATCGTGATCCTGACCACATCCGAAGCTGAGCGCGATCTCGACCTGGCTTACCAGAATCACGCCAACAGTTATCTGGTAAAACCCGTGGACTTTGAAAAGTTTAAACAACTGATGGATGACCTTGGTTTTTACTGGTTGAGCTGGAACAAGATCCCGGCCGTCAACCAGGACACCCATGGGGAGTAAAACAATGAAGCAGGAAATCTTATTAATTGAAGATGAAGCGGCCCACTCGATACTCGTCCGGCGGGCATTTGATGAAGCCGGGATGCCTTATGACCTGACCGTGGTCGAAACCCTCGCAGCCGCAAGGGAAAGGCTCCTGACTAAAACACCTGCGTTGATCATCGCAGATTGGTTGCTCCCGGATGGTGAGGGACTCGAATTACTCAAGGAATCCGATTCGGATGCCAGGATCCCAATCATCCTGATGACCAGCCATGGTAATGAAAAAGTAGCGGTTGATGCGATAAAAGCCGGCGCTCTGGATTACATCGTCAAGACTGATCAGGCGTTGGCAGAAATGGCCCACATCGCCCACCGGGGTTTACGCGAGTGGGAACATATACTCAAGCGGCATCAAGCGGAAACGGAACTCCAAAAACGAATTAATGAATTGGAGACCGTCAACCGGATCTCAGCACTCATGCGCTCAATGGATTCATTGGAAGCTATTTTACCCAGGTTCCTGGATGAAACCATGAGCATGCTTGCCCTCACGGATGCCGCCATATGGTTGTTCAAACCTGAAACCCAGATGCTGGAATTGGCCATTGCACGTGGTAGCTTCCAGAACAGCTCGGCAAAGAGCATCAATCCTAATGACAGCATCCTGGGCACTGTATTTCAGAATGGTCAGCCTTATCTCTGCACACCAAGCCAGGACCCGAATCTGATCGAAGAATTCAAGCTTGATTTCGAAGAAGGCTTCGAGAGTGGCTTCATACCGATTCGGACTGCAAATCAGAACCTGGGGGTGCTAATTATCAGTGTTGACCCTTCAAAAAAGCTGGATGTGAGTCAGATCCAGTTATTATCTACCTTGTGCGAGATTGCCGGAAGCGCCCTGTATCGTATGCGCCTGTATGACCAGACCAAGCATAACCTGGATCGCTTATCAGCCCTGCGCACCATTGACCTGTCAATCAGCGCCAGTGTTGACTTCCATCCCACGCTCGAGATCATTCTCAACCAATCGCTGGCACAACTCCAAGCAGATGCTGCTGCCATCCTAAAATTCAATCGTTACACCAATCAGTTGGAGCTTGAAGCCTGGCAAGGCTTTAATTTCCCACCTAATGTTCATACACATGTTAATCTCTCCGACAGCTATTCTGGTAAAGCCATTCTCGAGCGACACCTGATCAGCATCCCTGATCTAAGTAAAGCAGAACACTACACCAGGAGTGCAACACTCGGGACAGGCGATCTGTTTAGTGCTTATCATGCCATCCCCCTGATCGCAAAAGGTGTGGTCAAGGGTGTTTTTGAAGTGTTCCATCGCCGACAATTCCATCCTGACCGCGGCTGGATTGATTTCCTGGAGGCGCTAGCCAGCCAGGCAGCCATTTCGATCGATAATATCGAGCTCTTCGAGGAATTGCAACGCTCAAACCAGGAATTGCGCCTGTCCTATGATGCGACCATCGAAGGCTGGTCTTACGCATTGGACCTGCGTGATCGTGAAACAGAAGGTCATACCCGTCGCCTGGTCGAGATGACCATTCAACTTGGCCGCCGCGTGGACATTATTGAGGAGGAATTGATCCACATCCGCAGGGGTGCTCTTCTTCACGATATCGGTAAAATGGGCATCCCGGATAATATCTTATTCAAGCCGGGAGCTCTGAGTGAAGAAGAGTGGCAGGTCATGCGCATGCATCCGGTTTATGCTTATGACATGCTATCTTCGGTCAGTTATTTGCGTAAAGCGCTAGAAATCCCATACTGCCATCATGAATTCTGGAATGGAGAGGGGTATCCACGCGGGTTGCGAGGCGAGGATATCCCCATTAAGGCACGCATCTTTTCATTGGCGGATGTCTGGGATGCATTGAATTCTGACCGGCCATATCGACCCGCCTGGCCAAGACCAAAGGTGATCGATTATATGAAAGACATGGCCGGGGTTCAGTTCGACCCGACCCTGGTCCCGGAATTCATCGATCTGGTCGAATCCGTTGAGGTTGGAAAATAAACGCCCCCAGGATAGATCGTTATGCATGCTCCTTTGATGTAACTTTTATTCGATCTCCTCATCTGACTGAGTGTTAATAAAAATCGGATAATTTTACCAAAGGAGAATATGTAAAATGAAAACTAATGAATCTGGTCTTGATCGCACCATCCGAATCGTTTTCGGGATTATTCTACTCGCGTTATACCTGATGGGTTATGTAAGCGGTGGTCTTGGTATCGTCTTTGTCATCCTGGGTGCACTTGCATTAATTACCGGCATCATCGGATTCTGCCCGTTGTATGCCCTCTTGAAATTCAACACTAAAAAGGCAAAATAAATTACAACCTTTCAATTTTAATAGTCGAATGAATAATCAAGGATGGTCCGCCTGGTGGCGGATCATCTCTTTAATACAATTGCATATCATATTTCCGCAACCTGCTCTATAATAGAGCTGAAATCATCTTCCGGCTTCGGAAAGGGGACTCCATGTTCTACGCTTGTATTCCTGCTTATCTCAGCATCATGCTCATGATGTTCTACCTGATCGTCCGGAACCGTGCCAACCTGAAACGGGCTGCTGTCATTCAACCGATCCTGACGGTCCTGATCATCGTCGTGGCGGCCATGGGCTTTCTAAGCCCTGTCGGTGAATGGGAATACACAATCTGGATCGTGGTGGGTTTAAGTATTTGCCTGATCGGGGATATCCTCAACATCAACATAGCCAAAGAAAGGTTCTGGTTCGCCATCATAACCATATTTATGGTAGCCTACCTGGTATATGCCATTGCTTTCACACGCTTCAACGGTTTTCAGCCGGAAGATTGGGCTGTTGGTGTGGTCTTCCTGGTGATTTACGGATTGCTGATGCGCCTCTACTGGAAAGGCTTGGGGAAATTTAAGATTCCGATCCTGATCTACGGGTTGGTCCTGCCGTTCATGGTAACACGCGCCATCTCGACCCTTTTTGGAAATAGACTCTCGCTCACATCAGCTATCATGTTATCACTCGGTGCGATTCTGCTCTATTTAGGTGATATCGAATACAGCGTGAATCGCTTCTACCAACCCGTCAAATACTTTTATGGACCAATCTGCTACGCAGGCGGACAATTGCTGATCGCATTAAGCTGTTCCTACTTCAACCTATGATTAGGATATAGTCCTTTTTATAAATTAATAGGGGGGTTGACGGTCAATTGATCTCATTTATAATCCTCTAGTATTACAGGATATTGTTTGTATAAAATAATACCTTTCCCGCTTCTCGCAAAAACCTAAACAGATCGGTACAAGTCGTGTAAATTGATCTGAATAATTAACAATATCAGGAGTTTATCCATCATGTCAACAGTCAAAACACAGATCCAAAAACAACTCAGGCTGCACCCCTGGGAAATTCTGATCATCACATTGGCTGTCGTTTATCTAATCCTCGACATCGTCTTGTTCAAAAAGAATCCCAATATCATCATCAATATCAATATCATCCTTAATCCGCTTCTGGCGGCTACCGTTGCCGTGGTGGCATTCCTGCTAACCCGTAGGATAGGTGCCGGAAATCCCAACCGTCCGTTATGGTCCGGATTGACCATCGGCTGGGTCCTATGGGCCATCGCCGAGATACTCAATACAATCCCAATTTTCACCGGGAAGGAAACTACTTATCCCAGCACGGCAGATATCTTCTGGATGTTAGGTTATCTACCCATGATTTTTGCCTTCCTGCAACGTCAACGCGTGGCACCGATCGAGCTCAATCGTAACAACAAGATCCTCTCATGGGCCATAGCTCTGCTGGTGATCGGTTTCACCGGCTATTTCATCCTGTTCCCCGTGGTCCGCGACTTCAATCCTAACTATGTCTTGGAAAGTATCCTGAATCTTCTCTACCCGTTAATGGACCTCACCCTGCTGTTGCTGGTTCTCAGAAGTTTCTTTGCCTTCATCCAGGGTACCTATGGGCAGGCTCGTTTGTGGGTGGCGATCGGCTTCTTCTTCAAGACTTTGTCAGACCTGGTCTATTGCTACCTGACCGGCATCAACCGTTATTACCATTACGGGTTGGTCGATTTTTCGAGTGTTTTCCTTGTCGATTACTGCTACACCGTCGGGTACCTGTTCTTCCTGCTTGGCTTGATCATGCTGCGGCAGGTACCCATGTTCTCCTCACCCGATAGCAAGACTCGTGAGGAAAGTGTAAGCCGGTAGTTCTTCCACTCTTTTCCTTTCTTCATTATTTATGTAAAAAAATGCCCCGAGAGGGGCATCTTTATGATTCAACTCGGGTTAATATATTCTTGGCTACCTTTGCAGCGCCGGTCATCACGTTCAGGACGCCCCCGGTGCTTTCGCTCTGCGCGCCGATAAACCACAAGCCTTCGATCGACGTCTTGTGAGACGGCGGTTTATTGCCCATCACAGGCGGAATCCCGCCAAAAGAATGGTGTTTTAAATACGTGCGCTTGCGGAAATCATCGGGTGTCAAAATCAGACGGGTTTTCGTATGTACTCTCAGGCCGGGGATGTGTTTCTCGGCACAGGCCACCAACCTGTCAGCCAATTCCTCCCTTCGGGTAGACCAGCTTCCTTGAGCTAATGTATCCGGTGCAACCGTGTAAATCGTGACAGCATGTTTCCCGGCCGGTGCCATGGAGGGCGAGTGCATGGAAGGGATATAAATCAAAAAACCTTCCCTACCCTCATGGTAAACACCCGTCCTGATGCGTTGCACCGATCCTTCCAGGTCCTGAGTCTTGTAGTAATAACACAGCGCCTTGGGTTGAAATGGTGCCGGATCAAAATCTATGCCAAGCTGAACCATAAAGACCGATTCCATCAAGCGGTTGGTCTCAATTTGCGCCACAAGCTCGGCCGGAAGCTTGTCCCTACCCACCAGATCGTAGAACAATTCCTGCATACCTCCTGAGGCGAGGATCACATCCGCATCCGCGATACTCCCATCCTGCAGCTCGACCCCGGTTGCACGTCCGGCCTTTACCAGGATTCGATTCACAGCTTTGCCGGTTAAGATGCGGCCACCGAATTGGATGATCACCCCCATCATGGCATCCACCAGGCTCTGGCAACCGTTTATAAGATAGACATAAGCCGTCTGTGCGGATTGCATGCCCGGATACGTGGGGATGCGTTTGTCGAAGGCGGTCTCGAGGTGGAGCGAGGGGACGCCTAATGCCGGAAACTCACTGGGGGCGGTCACGAAGTCAGCCACGATCCCCAGGAAGAGGGTCTTGAGTACCGGTGAATGGAAATAATGGTCCATCAATTGCCCACCATTCCATTTCATCTTGGATCTGACCGGTTGTAAAGCCAGTAGGATGCGTAATTTCAACCAGGCAGCAGAAAGCCCCTTGGTGTTTTCTAAACGTCGCACCAGGGACATCAGGTTGATCACCTGGTCATAAAACCGATAATAACGGTTGAGTGCAGGGCCTTCTGCCGGGAAGAGTTCCCTTAATTTTTCACGTCGCCAGTACGGCCCGATATATTCTGCCGGAGGCCAAAGCGTGAACTCGGGCATCGATAACCCACGGTCCTCATGCACAGCCGGAACCTGTTGGCTGATCCCCAGTTCCTCCAGAATATGACGTCCTTTGTCGCCCGGTGCGAAACCCTCGAGCAACAGCGGGCCAATATCCCAGTGGAAGCCATCCTTCTCGATTGTGGCAGTCACCCCGCCAGCAGTCGGGAACTGTTCATAGATGGTGACATCATATCCGCCACGAGCCAGGTAGGCTCCGGCAGTCAAGCCCGCCATGCCGGACCCGATTATGATGGCTTTCATACTTCCCTCCTATTGGTGGGTTGCTTTTCTGGCAGCAAGTTCCGCCACCAATTCAGCATGTTTCTGGCGGGTGATCGGGTACCAGATCAGGAAAGGCAGGCTGATCAGGAGAACAACCGCCGGTACAATGGAAAAGAACAGGCGGATGCCGAACAGAGCTTCCGTCGTCTGTTCAACATTGGGAACATAACCATATAGATCCAGTGCCCAACCGCTGACCGCTATACCCAACGCACCGGTAAATTTGGACAGGAAAGCCCACAATCCGTAGTAGATGCCCTCACGGCGTTCGCCGGTTAGCTTTTCATCGTACTCGACCACATCCGGCAACATGGACCATGGAAAGACCCACTGGGCTGAGAAACCGATGCCGGCCACGATTGCCACAAGGTAGATAAGCGGTGTTGGATTATGTGGGAAGAAAAAGCCGGTCATGATGGCCAGCGAAGCGATGAACAACCCCAGGGCGTATGCCGGACCTTTGTTGATCCTATCAGAGATCTTCTTAGCCGGGATTAGGAAGATGCCGATAGTTACCAACATAACCAGCAAAACAAAAGAAACCTGATCACCCATGTTAAGTTGATACTGGATGAAGTAAGGCACCAGAGCTGTCAGCACGGTGAAACTGAAGCTGCTAAGGATGAAGGCAATCATCAAGATGTTGAATGGTTTATTCTTGAAGGAAGTGAGGATGGCTGTTACCGCCGGCAGTTTGGATGGCTCACCAGCCAACTCAGGTCGCTCGCGAATCGATAAAGCTGTCACCAGTGTCGTGGTAATGGCAATGACACCAAAGACTGCACCGGTGGCGCTCCAAGCCTGCTGCAAGTTGAGACCTGAGCTATGGAAGATGCCGGCCAGGATGGTGGTAAGGGCTGCCCCCAGGATATAACCCACCACGTTGAAGATCATGCGGATCGAGGTGAGGCTGGCCCTCTCATTGTAATCGCGTGTCATCTCGGGTGTTAGTGCATAGTAAGGTGTGGTCGTTAAAGTTTGGAAAGTATCGATCAACCAAAAACTCAATAACACGGCCAGGAAAGCACTCACTCCGGTTAACCCCGTGGGTAACGAGAACATGATCCAGGTGGCGATACCCAATGGCACGGCGCCGATTAGCATCCAGATCCGCCGGCGGCCGAAACGTGAGCGTGTCCGATCTGATAAATAACCAAAGAGCGGATCATTGATGGCGTCCCAGGTCAGCTTGCCGGTCATCAGTGCCAACCCGGCAATACCCGGATCGATCAGTGCCACATCCGTGTAATAGAATAACAGGAAGAACTGCATGGCCGAGGTGATCAGGGAAAATCCCAGGTCGGCCAGGCCATAACGGAATTTATCACCCATCGTTAGTTTTTGATTCATGTAAACCTCGTTATGAAATTGGTTTAGGTAAAACAGAAAACTCCTGGTGAATTATAGTTCATCAGGAGGAGAGCTAATTAAAAGAGTAACGATTTGGGATGCCTGACAATACCCGATTTTTTCCAGTGTGGAATCAGGTCATTGACTAATCATTTTCATATGTGCTGTAATTCAGTTATTCATCCCGGTTGGTAATAAAGACTCAATTTCGGAGTAGAACCGTTTCCAGTCATCAAGTGGGAAAAATAAATTTGATTCTTTAAATAGGTCATAACGATTTGGGTTAGCGTCGATATGTTTTTCTGCGCCTGTTGATCGGTAGTTCGTGCCATAAAGCTCTTTTTCTATTTCAAGGACTCGTCTGTTGATCATGCCGATCGTAATGATATCCACAACCCCTTGCTTCTCAAATTTATACTGGCACTGTCGGAGGAGGATATGAATTTCCATGGCACTCTCAGGTATTCTTGCCCCCCAGCGGGGATATTGGTCCAGGCGTACCTCATCGGGAAAAGTTGCAATGATCTGTTGAAGCCGACCCATCAACTTTACTCGGGCTTTGGTGCCAATCCTCATGGATTTCAACCTATTAAAGTTTTAACATCCTGTGGCAATTGCAAGCGTAGCGATCAGTATGGCGTGGGTAATCACGCTTACATCGTGGGAAATTCATCCAGAATATGAATTAATATTCTTTCTTATTTAAATCCAGTGATAGGTATGAGTTAATAAAAAATACACGTAGAGTAATTTATTCATTTTTTTCCCTCTTGGTTAATAATATTAATGACACCCTGATAATTAGTGTATCAGTAAATTAATAATATTCAAGTAAAAAACGATGAAATTATTCAAACTTGCATAATTGTAAGGTGTGTAAATTAATATTTAATAGCTACGAAACGCAGATACTCCTCAGGTTATAACTGCTTCGCATCTTGCCCTATATCATCTGGTGAAAGATGACTGGCCTATCTCCTGATCGTATCAGACAAGATCTATCTATTCTGCGTTATTTTTTCGGCTGTTCCTTTCCGATAAAATCCCGGCAAAGGTACCATCCCCCCACGCCGAGAGCAATCAGTGCCAAATCATAGGCAATGATTAAACCGATAGCTACCGGCAACCAGCCCTCAGAACCGCTTATTCCAGCTGCCAACCCGGTCACTTCCGCAAGGGTCGCCCCACCCAAGAGTGTGATAAAGGCAATACCAAATGCCCATTGAATCCATTTCATATATAAACGGGACCGTAGTGCCGCCCATATCAACGATAACCCACCAACCAATGCGACAATGAAGAGTTCAGCAGGCATGAGGTAATCCAAACGGAAACCACCGCCTGACACAAGGGAGATGATTGCCAGCACCAGTGGTGCCAGGATGGTAAACCAAACCAAAACTAAGCCAATAATTGCCAAAACCTTGGTGATTTCGTTTTCTCGATTCATTTATATACTCCTTATTTTATCCGGATCGGCTTCTGAATCAACTGATATCGTACGGAATAATCCCAAACGAAGGTTGATCCATTTCACTCTCGTACCTTGTCTGTTGCATATGAGGTACTCCTGCTATTTGCCTTCTGATTAAGATTGTTGCACACTCTATTCCATGTACATGAAGAGTATAGTTAGATTGTCTATACAAGTCAATAAACTGGTTACATTAAAAAATTTATCCGCCACAACAGCGGATAATAAATATTCACGGGAGAAATCGAGCATTAATTATTCTCGTTTATCGCATGCATTCATTTCGATCATTCGCGATATCACCCTTGTCTGAATGTTCATTCGTTTATGGTCGCAGGATCCGATCGAAGACCGGAGCATTCCGGATTATCCCGGACAGGCGCAGGTGTTCAGCTGAGCTTCCAGATCTCACAATCCCCGCTTGTTTCGACCGAGACGACCTTGCGGCTGGACGCTGACATCTGTTTAATGAAGCCTTCAAACAGACCGATGAGGTAATATTGCCCGGATATGACACTATGCAAACCCATCGATTCCAGATCCCTTAACACGTTATTGCCACAAACTGTAATGGTATCCGGTCCTGTTGCATGCATTTCGGTGACAAATCCCAGTTCAACCAACAATGGACAAGTACGTTTGACCACCTCGGCTTCGGGTACGGCCAGTGGTAGCATTTCGATCAGGTTGGCGGCAGCACGCTGACCGGCGGTCCGTAAAACTGCTTTTGCGCCATTCGCGCCAATTAAAGTCTCGACACTCTCCATAAGGTAATACAGGGATTTTAGAGTGGTTTCATAGTCCATGGTGTTCATGCCGGTTTGATTTCCTCGTTATGACTCCCTCCTGTATACCACAATCATCAGGACACAGGAAGGGATAAAGCGTACAGTGGCACTTTAAATTTCAAAATCCTGCCGATGTGTGCCGGCGTACAAGGTGGCTTTTTCGAGATCAGGTGGGCGTGCTGTTTAGTAATTATATAATGCGATCGTGTATTTTTCCAGATAATATCAATAAACCAACACGTTTTTAGATTCCATGGCTTCATTGACAAAAGTGGCTGCATTAACCACACTGGCGCCTTCAATTAAATCCATTTCCGGATTAATTTGGCGAGACTTTATGCAAGGACCGCAGACGAATATCTTTCCACCGGCTTCCAGATAGGCCTCTTGCAGATCCATTAAGGGAGGAAATGAGGGCGCATTTATCTTCTCGGCGGTACCTTTTGTTGCCAGCCAAACACCATTGCCCTGGAGGCCAACCAGGACCTCCACATCCGAGGCTTGGGCGGCAGTAGCCATCACAAACGAGATCGTTGAAAGTTCAGGATCTTCCGGTCCGTGCGTACACATGATCAATAGTTTCTCAGCCATTTCATAACTCCTTTTTTCGATTTATATTCACTCGACCTGCTGAAATCCGCAAGCCTGATTGTCATTTCCGTTTGATATAGTAGATGAATTTACCGCCGCCCTGTTCGTGATCGATTAATTCGTGACCGGTGCGGCTCGTCCAGGCTTGAAGGTCCGGCAAAGAACTCGGATCCGTGGAGACCATCTTCAGGACTTGCCCGATTTGAAGGGTATCGATCGCCTTCTTGGTTTTTAAAATGGGCATGGGACAATCCAACCCACTGCAATCGATTTCCAGGTTAAAAGAGACCGCGCTATTCGTGACTGCGTTACTGGCCACGGCATTATTTGTGGCTGCGTTGTCACCCGGTGGGTTGATTGCTGCATCATTATTACTAGTTACGTTGTTTTCGACTGTGTTGCCATCGATTGGAATTTTATTATCTGCGTTTGAACCAACGATGGTGTTATCAACTACGTTATCATCAAAAATATCATAATCATCATTATTGTTATCAACTATGTCGTTTTCGACTCGGTTATTATCGTCACTTGGATAAAATTCCATAACTCCCTCTTTTCGTCGATCTCCATGATCCTGCTAAAGGAACATCATATTCTTCGCTGATTTACTTCATAATCCTGCCTGGCAATAAGAGCCATATCGACTGGATTATTGTAATGTTACACAGTCATATCCCGGATGTTTCTAAAAAGAAAAATCAAATCATGACTCGCCATATACCCCCTTCAACCGTCAATGAATGCTATGTAAAAACGCCCGTGGTTTCTAATGTTCAATCCGCCCTTGTTACCTTTCGTTTACTTCCTGTCGAGTGTTGCTTTAATTCTTTCCCAAGCAGTCGTTTTGCCCGGCATTAGAAAGCTATCTCCGCCTCATTTCGCCATTATAGCATTAAAGGGAATAAACATAGCGCCATTCACCTAACAGAATTGTTAGGTATCAACGACTGGAAATGCGATAAGAGGTATGCTCCAGGTTTTTTAAGGATCAGGCTGACATCCGTACGTATGGCATGGAACCAAGAGATCTCGAAATTCAGCGACAAATCAGTCTATTCCTCCGCGAAAACTGGCATCCCGGTATAAATGAATGGCAGCATATTATCGATCCACTTGAATTAGAACGCATCCTCGACAACGGCGAAATCTAGGCCGGCCAACGAGTCAAATACCATGTCTGGAGTATTCTGCAACCCAATGTCCAGCCCGCGAGCATAATCGGCGTCAAATGATCGATGCGACGGATATCCAGCTGTCATTGCCAGGTCAGGCCGGGATTCGGGTGCCACCAATCGCTGGCTGGTGGTGGAGAAGTGGGAATGAGAACATCGGACAGTTCCTCAATAATACAGGATATCAATGACATCAATACAATGACGGAAAGAATAAAAGTGTGGACTCAGATGTTCCTACTTGGTCAGCTGGGTTGCCTGATCAAGTCGAATTTTACATTAATTGGAGCTCATCAATGATCCGGTTGGCCACCAACCTACCTGAGATCATGGCGGTGGGCAGGCCGGTGCCGGGGTGGGTGCTGGCACCCGCGAAGTACAGGTTGTGGTAGCGCGCATGCCGGTTCTTCGGCCGAAAGTAAGCCAGCTGGGCCAAGGTGTGCGACAGGCCATGTGTGGCGCCCTTCATTAAATTATAGCGCTTCTGCCACGATAGGGGAGTATAGGTCATTTCGAACTTGATATGCGGCTCAATACCGGTAACTCCATATTTTATTAATCGCTCAAAGATCTTCCCCCGCGCCTCGTCCCGAACCTTCTCCCAATCCTGCGGCTTTGAATCATTCATATGTCCGACCGGCACGACAGCGATCAAGGTATCCTCTCCCAAGGGTGCCATGGCTGGATCGAGCCGGGTGGGCACATGCAGATAAAGGCTGGGATTGGGCGGCAATCCATAATCACGCGTGATGCTCTTGAATGTCCCCTGGTAATCATCTGCCAGGAAAAGTGTATGCGCACCCAGCGTATCGATCGGTTTGTCCAAACCCCAGAAAAAACTAAGGGTCGAGCAGGAATAATCCTTGCGCAACAGCTTTTGGATCATCCCATCCTGTGGCAAGAGTTTCTGGTAGACATAGGGCAGGTCGGCATTCGCCAGGACGATATCCGCGGCCAAGTATTCCTTATTTGTCAGAAATACACCCCTGGCAGTGCTGCCATTCACATCTATGCGTTCCACAGGAGTGTGAAACTGGAAGGTTACCCCCGCCTGGCGAGCAAGGGTCACCAATGCATTCACCAGGCTATACATGCCACCTTTCGGATACCAGACGCCATGGGCCAGTTCGCAATATTGCATCAAGGAAAATGTAGCCGCAGCCTCGAATGGGCTCAAACCCATGTAGACATCCTGGAAAGTGAAAGCTGACTTAAGGCGAGGGTCGTCAAAATAAGCCGACATATTCCGATAATGATTGATAAACGGTTTGACCTGATAAACCAACGGGAGATTTCTAAGTGAGAAGAAGTCGGTGATCTTGCGAAAATCACGATTGACAAGCTTCTCGATCCCGAGATGGTAATGTCGATAGCCCTCCGACAGGTAGCGCAGCAGGCCGTTAAAACTGCCTTTTTCAAAGGATTCGAGCTGCTCTTCCATCGACTTCATATCGGAGGTGAGTGCCAGCTGACTTCCATCATCGAAAACCAGCTGGTAGGTCGGATCCACGCGTTGTAGATCCAGCATCTCACGAAAGGAAGCACCCATAGCGTGAAACTCGGCATCGTACAAAAGCGGCATGACCAATAACGTCGGACCGGTGTCGAAATGATGGCCATCGCGCTCCAGCTGGTCACATCGTCCACCTGGTCGGGCATTTTTCTCCAGCATGGTAACCTTCATTCCACGTTGGGCCAAGTGGGTGGCAGCGACGATCCCGCCGATACCCGCACCAATCACAACCACGGATTTCGTTTTCACTGTTTTTCCTCAGGACCACTCGCAGTCACGGGGTGAGCAAGCCTACCTTGCTTGTTTGATCCAAGCAAGGCAATTAATGCCTGCCAGCCCATTTGCCAGCCTTTCCTGAGACTTTTGCGCTCATCATAAGCAGGACGGAGGTAGAATTTCTCGCTTTCGATTGTATCCAGCAGCCATTCGAAACGTGCCACATAGGCAAACCCCGCCAGACGGCAGCGTGGGTTTTCCACGCGCTGGATGTAGTTCCTGCCAGCTTTAAAGTATTTCCTGGCCAGCTCAATCCTTTCCTGCACCCAGGCGCGATACGCATCACTTTCAATATCCAGTGGATCGATGTGATCTGCTTTGAGGACCTCTCCAGGTATGTTGAAATAACCGGCATGTGCATCTTCAACCGTGTCCCGTAACATGTGGGCGATATGCGCAGCCGTAACTGCCAGGTAACGGGTATCATCCTGAGGGGAGTAAGAGTCGTGTCCGATGAAATAATGCAAAGCCTCAGTCACCGAGCGTGCCAGCCAATACGTGTACAGGTCCAGCTCTTTTTGGGAAATCAACCGTCCACGCCGGCTGGCATCGAAAGCCATCACCGCCATCATGTCATGTAGAAAGACAGATAAACCACTTTTTTGATCCGGATCCTTTTGCACCAGATCAACCAGCAGGCCTTCTTCGGGGCTGACATCCCGGATGGTTTCTCCACGAAAACTCGCATTCAGGATGGATTTTTGTCGCTTTATCAAACGCTGACTCTCAGCCTTTGGCAGAGCGTCTTCGTCGAAACAATCATCCAGCCAGCGGAAGTAAGCATACGCGCGATATGCATCCTCCATCCGGTCGCGATCGGCCAGGAAGCGAAAAGTGAAGTACGTTTGACGGCTACCTGATTTCGTTATGGAAGCTGCTAATGATAGGCCCATGGTTAACCTTATTTCTTCCTACTATCTAGATATACGGATAACTCCACTTGTGGTTCTAACCCCACAATCCTTTATCCGGTTCGATGACAATCCAGCCTGCATGTCAGCAATGACATGCATGGTTCGATTGGATTGAGTCGTTCTTCTCCAGGAGTGATCAGATCAAGCTGACCACTGCGCTATAAATCAATAACAATCCCATGGCGATGTTGATCCAGCGCTGATACCGCCACGCCACGTTTTGCAGCCAGCCACCCGTCAGTGCCCACAGGTTCACCGATAGATAACCGGCCAGCGCCAGCAGCAAGGCAAACAATACCAGGACAGGCGGCTGCTGGTAGGCAGGAATGATGAATGTGGCGTAGATGGTGATGCCATACAGGATTCCCTTGAGGTTCAGAAACTGAAGGCTAAAGCCAGTCCAAAACGTATTCATCCCGCGCTGCTTGGATTTCTCCCCATCGGGTTTGGTCAACATGATCTGGATGGCCAGAATGACCATATAGATGGCTCCCAGAATCTTTAGCCAATTCTCCGCCTTCGGGATGGTATTTACCAACACCAGGTTTATGAATGCGCTCAACAACAGCACAACGAAAAAGCCTACAAAGACACCCAACAGGAAACCATGCACCTTGCGGTAACCGAAGCGCATGGCATTGGCCATCGATAGGATATTGTTCGGTCCGGGTGTGAAGGTCGTGATGAATGCGTAAATAAGGAAAGCGTGTAGATCAGCCATGGTTCACTATATATCAAAATGAATAAGCGTCAATTATACGACCAGCTGGCAATTATTCTGCATTTCCATGGCATGATCCAATCTTCGAATCGTATTCATTACTACTCAAAGAAGATCTCATGGGACACCCCTTCACGATTGATAGCGGGGGTTCGCTGGTCGTCAGCCGGGACCTAATATAAAGCCGGGAAACAGGCCGGTCTCTGCATGGCGGCGCTGCTGCCCGGCGCCCACAATTCCCAGAACGAGATCGATTTCCTGATTGTTTTCAATAAAGTCGAATACCCCAACGATCCAGAAACACTACCCATCATTTGGTGTGGCGCTATCAACTATTTGTTATGAATGATTTTATAAGAGCGGGTTGGTAAAACCAATGATCTTCCTCACAATTTATATCGCCATTTTTTACTCCAGGTTTTCCAATACAATAAAAATCACCGCAATCAGGTGACTTATGTATTAAAGGAATATATCAATGCAGACCATCCCGTGGCGAGGAGAACAAAGAAGGCCAACCATTATTCAGTAGAGACCTGTTGTGTGCTTTTCTCTGGAGAGGCAAGCAGCACCACCCCGATGACAGCAAGGCCTAAGGCGATCAGAGCCGGAGTCAGGTGGCTTTGACCATTTGAAATCGACTCCTGAAACAGGATGACACCCAGCAAGACGCTCGTAACGAGTGTCGCCGCATTACTGGCAGCCATGGCCGGTGCCAGATAACCGGTCTTGAGCGCTGATTGTTGGAGGGCAAATCCGGCTAGCGCCGAAATGATGAGCGCATAGGTCGTCCACATCGTCAGGAGCGCTACGAGTCCAACACCGAGCTGAGAAGTAAATAATTTGGTCACTGCCGCCTGGAAGCCATAACTGATCCCAGCCGCCGTGGCGAATAATGCCGCCGCCATGGGACCACGTTTCCGGCGAGCCAGCCAGCCCAAAAGGACCATGACTGCCAATAGGATGATTCCGGAGGTCAACCAGGCAGCTCCTGCCGGTTGGGATGTTCCGCCCTGCGGTTGGCCCAAACCGATGAAAGCCACGATACCGATCAGGGTTAAAACGGCTCCGAAGATCGAGCGGCGGCCAACCTGTTGACCAGTGTAATGAACTCCGAGTGGCAGTGCAAACACCAGGCTGAGCGCACAGAGTGATTGCACCACCACCAGGCTGCCCTTGTTTAGGGCAATCGCCTGAAACACCCACCCGCAAACCTGTAACAAACCGCCCAGAAGCCAGACGCGCTTTCGGAGGATCTCCTTCAAGAACCGCGGATCACCTTCTCCGGCCGTAGTTTGAAGTGTGCCACTCTGCTGTAACACCGAACCAAAAGCAAATAATAACGCGGCCAGGATGGCAAGAATATTGGCTGACATTTATCGCTCCTCCATTGTGGTGTGGGTCATGACATCAGGATAAGATGAAGCTTCAAACGTAAATTTCCATCTAATTCGTTAATGTCACTCTTTAGTCATCTTTCGCATCCTTTTGTCTTTTTTCGAGTGGTTCGAAAGCGGATGGCAAAATTTCAATTTTCAAATCAATCGGGCGAACCGGGATCTGAAACAGAGTACGCAGTCCTTCAGCAAGAAATCCAACCATAAAACCGAAAGTTGAACCCACTCTCACATCCAGGCCGGTCTTGCCATCCGTGGCAGAAGATACCAACCAAAGTGCCTTACAGGCAACCACTTCCGGATCCTTTCCGCCTGCCCGCACGAGCATGGGCATAACCTTGCGCAGTCTCTGCTCATACTCCTCAAATGTGGTGAGCTCCGTTAGAAGGTCGGTTTCCATCAAGCCCGGTTGAAGGGCATACACACCCACACCACTATTCCAGTATTCCTTTGCCACAGCCAGGGTGAAAACACGAATCCAAGCCTTCGACGATCCATAAGCATTTTGATTAGGCGCTGGTTTCCTCGAACCCTGACCAAGTATGTTCACAAGTTTCCCGGATCTGCGGGGAACGAAATGCTGCATGGCCAGCCTTGATCCATAATACACGCCAAAAATATTGGTGTGCATGACATTCAGGAACTGGTCCGGGGTCAGGTTAAAGGTGGAACCATAGGGGCCGCTGATACCGGCATTATTTATCCAGATATCGATATGTCCATAGGTCTCTATCGTGAAACGAGCCAGAGCCTCGACTTGTTTCTGATCCGAAACATCGCACACAAAGGTGACTGCCTCCTGTCCTTTTACCTGGATCTCACTGGCATTCTTCTCAATGTCTTGCTGTGAACGCGCCGAAAGGACCACTTTGGCTCCTTCGCTTGCGAAGAGCACAGCAATGGATTTGCCCAGACCACGGCTGGCTCCAGTGATAACAGCGACTTTCCCATCCAATTTTTTCATTAATAATTCCATTCTATTAGTGATTTCTTCGAGTATAGCCCGTAACTACAACGAATTGATCGCGCGCAGAGTCCTGCGGGAATATCGTCAACTAAATCACAAACCAGCCGGATATTGATCACTGGAATTTGTGTGTCCAGATCAATGGATAGCTGATGCTTATTCCAATCAGGAGATCCGGGATGGTTATTCATCCAACTAAAATGTTATCCTCATTATGTACCCGGTATTCAATATTTTCACCCCTCTCAAAATGCTGACTTTCTGATTCTCGACGCAGAATGATTTTATATTTCTCAGGGTCTTTGATACGCACGCCATACCTTGTTTGAGGGCATCATCGATGCACTTGAGGAATAAAACGATTTTCGGAAATACTGACAGTCGGCATGGCATATCTCTATTTTTTTAGTAAAAATAAAGAATATTCAGAAGCAACTATTTCATTATACAACCGATAATTACGGTATGAATCTGGTTGCAAACAATCGCTATTCTTCTTTCAGCGGCGTGATACAATTTTTCATTGAAATCGTATTTTGCTCAAGGAGTAATCCGTGGAATTCATTCATAACTGGTTGTATCTGGTCCTGTCTGTGGTGGGGGTATTTGCCCTTATTTCAGCATTACGCAGCAAACGCCAGGTGAGTGCCAGTCAATCCTGGCAGGGGGCACAGGGTAAGGTGGTCGAATCCCGTGTCGAAAAGCGCTCCTCTACGGATACAGATGAACACTCGACCACGTCTTATGACGCATTCGTGCTTTTCGAGAACACCGTCATGGGGAAGGAGTACACAGCTGACCGGGTTGTGTTTAGGGTGAAGAATTCCAATCCGGGACCTGCCAATGAAGTCGTCAAGCGTTACCCGGTGGATACCAGCGTGATGGTCTATTACAACCCCGACAAACCGGGCAAAGCCGTGCTGGAACGATCGAGCAACAGCGGCTGGGTGCAGATACTGGTGGCGATCGCCTGGGTGGTCGCCGGACTATATCTCGCTATCAAGTAGATCCTATCGTGGATACGCTGAAACAGAATAATGCACCAAGGTATAAAACATTGATGTCCAGTTTGCTGGAAACAAAACTGCATCGACCATCCATTTCCACCAAACAGGTGTCACGTCCTCAGATCATCCAACGGTTGAATGAGGGTCTGGCTTCCTTCCGGGGGATCACCCTCATTTCGGCTCCAGCTGGATTTGGTAAAACGAGTTGCGTCAGCGAATGGCTAAACATATTGGATCTGCCGGTCACCTGGTTGTCATTAGATACAACAGATGACGATCCAGGCCGGTTTTTTACCTATTTCATCGCTGCACTGCAAAAGGTCAACGAGAACATTGGCCGGGAGATTGCCAGTATATTGCGGGCGGGGCAACTTCCACCTGATGAAATCCTATTCACGACGCTGGTCAACGATCTCCAACGTATGGAGGTCCGTTTCTTGTTGGTTCTGGATGATTTTCAAGTCATCCAGGACCAAACCATTCTCCGGTTTCTGGAGCATCTTCTTGAAAATTTACCTCAACCCCTTCACCTGGTCCTGATCAGCCGCGAGGAGCCTCCCCTGCCCCTGGCCCGGCTGCGAGCTAATAACCAGTTAACCGAAATCCGAGCCGGGGACTTACGCTTCACCGAATCCGAGGCCGGTTTATTCCTGAACGAGGTGATGAGACTCAACCTCTCTCAGAAGGACATCGCCGCCCTGGCAGCACGTACCGAGGGCTGGGTCGTCGGTCTACACCTTGCAGGTCTTTCGATCCAGGGAAAGCCGGACCCGTCAGCGTTCATCACCAGTCTGAGCGGGAGTCAGCGTTTCATCCTTAACTACCTCACCGAGGAGGTACTTAACCAACAGCCTGAAGAGATCCAGAAGTTCCTGTTACAAACATCGATCCTGGATCGTTTATGCGGGGATCTGTGCGACGCGATCACAGGGCGCAAGGACAGCCATGACCTGCTCGAGCGGTTATACAATGCCAACCTGTTCCTGGTTCCTCTGGATGACCAGGGACGCTGGTACCGTTACCATCAGTTATTTACCGACCTGCTGCGAGACCGTCAATCTGCGATGCAAAGGAAAGATTCGTTTGAACTTCATCAACGAGCCTGCCACTGGCATACTGCGGAAGGTATGATCAGCGAAGCCATCCAACACGCCCTGGCCGCAGCCGATTATACAACGGCCATTCATCTGATCGAGAGCCACGCCATGGACATGCTGATGCAGTGGCACGTGAAAACAGTGGATGGCTGGATGCGGGCAATTCCACCTGAATGGATTGCACAAAGCCCGCGCGCAAACCTGGCCTTTGCCTGGTTGCACCTATCCCGACGGAACCCCGAGCGAGCCATGCCTTACTTGAAACGATCGGGGGAGCTGTTCGCCGATCCGCATTCAACGGAGAATGATCCTTCCCTTAAAGCCAAGTGGCTGGCCATCCAGGCCATGTTATTGACCGCCCAGGGAAACGCGGATGAGAGCCTGCGCCTGTGCAAGCGCGCATTGGAGATCGCCCCGCTGGAGGACGAACAAACCCGCAGCATGATCTACACAGGATTGGCAAATGTCTATCAGTTGATGAACGATTACGAACATGCCGTGGAAGCATTCCAGGCTGTCATCCAGCTTGGCCAGGCAACCGGGAATTCCGTCTCCGAGCTTTTGGGGGTTTCGGGATTGGCATTACTGGCCATTCAACATGGTCAGTATCATTTCGCGTTCGAATTTGCATCCAGGGGGATCGAACGAATCGAGCGCTCAGGGTCATTACCTGCAGTCAGCATGGCTGTGTATGGGGAACTTGCTGTGATCCTTTATCAGTGGCATCAACTCGAGCAGGCGCACGACTATTTTCAACGCGCAATCCGAATCAGCACATTAAGTGGTTATAGTGATGCGGAACTTTTTTACGGTGTGATCCTTGCAAGGTTGTTCCAGATACAAGGCAATCTGGATGAAGCCGCTCGGGAGATCCAGAAAGCGGTTGACCTGATGAAAGTCGAGGCGCCGGCAGTGGTCCGGGAGGAAGTTATTGCCCAACAGATTCGCATTTTACTCATGCAAGGGTGCCTGGCTGAGGCGGAGAGCCTGCTGAAATCCCAGGAAGTATTGCGGGGTAAAGGTTATTCGTTTTTCGATCTTGAGGCAGGGCAAGGCCGCTTAAGACCGATCGACGTGTTGAACATATCTGCTCTGCGCATTCTACTTTATCGCGCCCGGACAATTGGTTCGATGGATAAAGTGAAGCAAGGCATCGAAATCGCCAATGATCTGATCAGCGGTGCCCTTCAATATAATTACACGCCTTTTGCGATGGAGACTATCCTGGTACGCGCGCAGCTGCATGCCGCTCTCGGTGACGATCTGGCCAGTCTTGCAGATCTTGTTCAGGCACTCGAGCTGGGTCAACCCGAAGGCTGCATCAGTATTTTCGTCGAAGAAGGCCCGCTGGTGGCTTCTGCCTTGAAACACCTGCTTGATCAGAAACTACCTGGAACGATCCGGCCGGACTATATCAGACAGATCCTGTCAGCATTCCCAACTCCCAAGACTTATGGTCCTGGGGGAAGAAATCAGTCCCCCGAATATGAACCGTTGACCGAACGGGAACTGGACGTGCTGCGGCTGATCGCCGATGGAATGAAATACGAAGAAATCGCCAGGAAACTTTTCATTTCCCTGAACACAGTCCGCTCGCACGTCAAGGCCATCTACGGCAAGTTCGGCGTGGACAACCGCACAAAAGCCATCGAGATGGCTCACGAGATGCGACTCTTGTAATTCTCTCCCGGTAACAAATCACATCTTTCCATCGCTGCAAATCACATCTTCATGTGGTTTGCATTTTTATATCCCCGGGTAAGATGGTGCGGTGATTGGTCAATAAAAATGAAAAGGAGGCTCCCTAAATGGATGAAACTCTCATTTATCAGATCGAGCTCCAAGGTCTGGTTGATGAAAAAGAACTCAATTCTAAAAGTCCACTTCACCTCAAGGTGGTCCGGGTGGAAGCAGAATCAACACTGCTTTCTCTCCACACGGACCAATCCGGGTTGATCGGACTCCTGCGCCACCTGCACTCCCGAGGATACCTTTTGATATCCATACAAATAGAAAATAATCTGTTCTTTAGGAGGAACACATGTCTGTAACCGATTTCTCTCAAAAAAATCCCGCACCTGCGGCAGAACCACGCTGGAAGGAGCTATATACCATTGGTGGGATCACCTGCATTCTGAGTATAGCCATCATCATATTGGGGGTCATCGCCTATCTCATCTGGCCTTATTTACCAGGTTATACAACGACGGAACATATCTTTGCTGTTACACAAAACAATCCACTGGCCGGCCTGATGGCGCTCGATTTCTTCCTGGTCATAGGAAACCTTTTCACCATTCTGCTTATCCTGGCTATGTACGTTTCACTTAAGCGTGTCAATGAAGCCTATGCGCTGATCGCCCTGGTGCTCGGATTGATCGCCATGACACTGATCATCCCGGCAAGGCCCATCGTGGAAATGTTCACGCTCAGCGACCTTTATGCAAATGCGAGCAGTGATGCAGCCAGGAGCCAATACCTGGCAGCAGGTGAAGCCCTGCTGTCACTCTTCGATGGGACCAGTTTTGCAACAAATACCGTTTTTGGCGCAGTCTCTCTCATGATCAGCTCACTCCTTATGTTACGGGGCACTGTTTTCGGCAAAGCTGCTGCCTGGGTCGGTATTATTACGAACGCCGCTGTATTGGGATTCTGGCTGCCGGGTTCAGCGGGCACTTTCCTGTTGTTTCTCTCCCTGCCAGGCTACATCGTCTGGTACATCCAACTGGCACCCAGGTTCTTCCAACTGGCAAGGACTGCAAAGACCGCATCACAAACGATATCCACAGGAGACTAAAATGGTCCAGGCAAAAATGAATCAAACGACAATACCCGATATCGTGCACAACGACTGGAACGGTATTTTAAAGTCAGGCGGGATTGCGGCTTTTCTGCAACTGGTCTGTGTCATACTCACCATGCTCGTGGTCTTCACAACCGGTGGAGAACCGACCTCTGCCGTGGAATATTTTTCCTTATTGGGGAATAACCGGCTGATCGGCCTGGTCCGTTCGGATATACCTTCCATCGCCACCATCGCGCTTTACACACTGACCTTGTTCGGCCTGTATGCCGCGCTCAGACACCAGCATCCCGGAGGCATGGCCCTGACAACCGCCCTGGGTTTCGCAGGTGTCATCCTCTGGTTGGGATCGCATTCGTTGTTATCCATGCTCTCCCTCAGCGACCAATACGCAGCCGCGATCAATGAAACCCAACGTTCGCAGCTTCTGGCAGCCGGCGAAGCCGTAATTGCCTCAGACATGTGGCACAGCACCGGGTCATTTATTTCCGGAATCTTCCTGCAGGGGTCGACAACCCTCATATCGATCCTCATGTTGAAAAGCAACGTCTTCAGCAGAGGCACCGCCTGGGTAGGCATCCTGGCGCATGGAATTGACCTGGTGCATGTCATATTGATGGTATTCATCCCGGCGCTCGGTGCCATCCTCATGGCCGTTGCCGGCCCCCTCTACCCGTTCTGGTTTTTCATGGTCGGCCGAAGATTAATACAATTGGCTGGATCGCCACAAAACGATAACAATAGCTAATAAGGGGTAGATCAAATGAAAAGGAAATCATTTTCAATACTTCTGTTGCTTTGTGTGGTTACATTGACCGCCTGTGTGGCAGGCCAGCATGAAATCGGGAATATCGCCACTACCCAGGGAAATCCGGCCGGTTTTTGGTTGGGATTATGGCACGGCTTGATCTCGCCAATCACACTGATCATCTCTCTGTTCAACCCTAACGTTGACGTGTACGAAGTGAACAACAACGGTGGTTGGTATATGTGCGGGTTCGTTCTTGGTTTGCTGATCTATCTGGGCGTTGGTAATCAGCGCCGGAAGAATCACAGGCGCCGTAGAAATGAAGCACTGATCTCCCGGAATCTTTAGAGAGTCAGCCAGACACTCAAGGTGCACGATCATTGCGCTTACGACTGACTCTATCGAACCTAAATTTCGATCTCCCTGGCGACTTTACAAGGCAGGGGGATCGCTTTTAAATCACCCTCGTATTGGATGTTGTGAAGTTATAATTCTTTAAGTTTTTGATACAGATTGAAGAATACACACAAGGAAATACAAGGCATGCGTCATACTCGTGAAGAAGTCATCGAACGTGCCAGCCAGGAGTATGAGCTCCTGGACGCCACGGTTGGAAGTCTCACCGAAGCAGATTGGGCACGGTTGGTGCCCCGTTCAGAGGGGAAGGAGGCCTGGACCATCCAGGATGCCCTGGCCCATATCACCCACTGGAAGGCTGATGTGACCCGCAAAGTCAGGGGACAGCCGGTCCCACCGGAGGAACGCGGGTTGAATTTGAACGACGGTAACCATCTGATATATCAGCGCTGGCATGCTCGCTCCCCACAGGAGGTGCTAGCATGGCACCGGCAGGTCCAGGCGGATCTGGTGGTTGCTCTGAGAGAAGCTCCTGAAGCCTGGTTCAACGGCAAGGAACACCGACCTGAATGGCCTTCCGATATCGATGGTCACTCCACCTACCACAGAGTGAAGGACATAGAACGGGCACTAATAATCTGTACCAGGCAATAATCTTTTGGGTTTTACATAAAAACAATCAATGTATCGACACCCGTGAATTAAAATCGAATTTAGTCTGATTTATCTCATCACCACATAAAGGCGATACTGCGTTTGCCCAGGATCTGGTCGTCAAAAATCAGCTCAGCCGGTTTATTGGACATTCCAAGACAGACATGCAGGGGCAATAAATGCTCTTCGCGGGGATGGCAGTAACGTGCTGATGGCGCCTGCTCCCATGCAATCAGGCGTTCGTCCCGTTCGGGCTGTGTGAGCGCTCCGGTACAACCCTCGATCAGCCAGTCTTGAAAGGCATCATTGGCCGGATCAGGTTCCCCGGATCCTTCCCAACCAAAAGCTCCCATATTATGGAATGAGAATCCGGATCCAATCACCAGGATATTTTCATTTAGTAATTCCTGTAATGCCTTCCCAAGGGCAATATGGGCAGCGGGATTCAAACCACGGATCAGCGAAATTTGGAGGGAGGGAATATCCGCCTGGGGGTACATCAATTTCAGCGGAATAAACAAGCCATGATCAAATCCCCGTTGGGAATCGATACGGGATGGAATATTATTTTGCTTAAGGTATTCAGTAATTTTATCCGCCAGCTCCGGGGATCCCGGGGCCGGGTATTTGATTTGATAGGCTTTATCGGGAAAGCCATAATAATCATAGAACATGACCGGGCTTTTAGCTCCCAAAAGAGTCGCGGTACTTTCTTCCCAATGGGCGCTGATGACGAGAATGGCCTCTGGTTTTTTAAGCTGTGCTGGAAGCCGCGTCATGAAATCGATCATCTTTTGATGACCTGGATCACCAAGAATTGGTAATGGCCCTCCTCCGTGGCTGAAATAGACGATTTGAGCTTTATTCCTTTGATCGTTATTTACCATTTTGAATCCTTCGCCAATATCTGGAATTCATCAACCTGCATCTCTTACGGCATCACGGTAAATTGTTTCACCCAGGTTACATAATGATCCATCCAGGTTTGTAAGAATTGCCGGCTGCCCGGACCGATCTCTCCCTGCTCATCAAATAAGCCTTCCTTGAAATGGATTAACACTTCCGGCTGACTCAGCGTTGGCACGTCCAGATGTGCCAAAATAATACGCAGATGTGTTTGTGCCACAGCTGTCCCAATGGCACCGGAGGATACCCCGAGAATACCTGCCGGTTTATATGCCCAGACGCTTTGTCCTGCAGCTCGTGACCCCTGGTCAAGGGCATTCTTGAGCACACCCGGGATGGAGCGATTATATTCCGGGGTCACAAATAACAACCCGTTTACTGATTTGAGCTCAGCCCTGAAACGTTTAGTGGAATCAGCCGGATTCGCCTCATCATCCTGGTTATAGAATGGCAAGTCGTCTATTCGAACTTGATTGAAAGTAAAATCCGGTGACGCCAACTTCGCGACCGCAGATGCCAGTCGACGATTGAGTGACTCTTTGCGAAGACTACCAACGAGGACAGCTATATGGTAATGGCTCATAAAATTCTCCCGGGAAATCATATTTGACCGTATGTATTCTTTTATTCTACTACCATGCGGAGTGCGACTTCTGAACATGACTACTTTGTTAATGGCGGTCACATTCCTAAGGGATTTAAAGGAGATTATCCCATGATTTTTAACCCGCCTATCATGGCGGGTTTTGTGCCTGGAATGAATCGACACTTCCAAAGACTTCAGTGAACATCATGCCATTCAGAGCGTTCCTATCATCCTGTAATCCTTATGGTCAGGGTTCATATCCAAAATTGGAGTGTTCATATTCGATCATACTTAATTCTGCTTGGCAGGCAAGGAAACCAAGGCAGATGCATCGAATCCTTTGATGATCAGCCATATCGCTAAAACCATTTCTTGCACACCGAGCGGTGCAAATAAAATTTCCAATTTCATGCCAAATAAATATAGCAGAGGCTCAGCCAAATATAATATCGCTCCAATAAGACCCCAGATGGAAAGCCAGCGAGGGATAAGCTGCGATTGATAGAATAAATAGTAAAACATCAAAGCACCCAAGCTAAAAACGATATAAGATATCTGGCCATTCCAATTTCCTGCTTCAAGTAATAAAGTACCCAGAGTCTGATAATACGGAGCACTTGACCCTGCTGCCTTGATATATTCCTGGCTCAGGGTTACAAGCAACAGCCAACTGAGTATCCACGGGAAGTAGCAAACGGTCTCAAGTGCCCCCCTGAAAACAACATACCCAATGGCCAAGGTTTTATTATATTTATTAAAGATTGGGAACATCATCACCGGGACCATGGCCAGTGAAAGCCCCATGATCAGTACCAGGAGGGCTGCAAAGATGACCTGTTGTTCATTCTCAACAATCTTTTGCAGATAATCCGGCTCGTTAAGAACAGGTGCACTGATGACGCCGCTCAAGATGCCCGCCGCCGTGCCAATGATGAATAACACGCCTACAATGACTGCCGTTCTTTTATCTGTCTTCATTTTTACTCCGTCTTGATCTAGAGATCATATTACATCTATAAAGCCCTTCAGGCAGGCTCGTCTTCGGATGTATAGGAAAATACCTCGCCCAGTGGCACCCCGAAAACCTGCGCAATCCGGAAGGCCAGTTCCAGTGAGGGAGAATACTTGGCACCCTCAATGGCGATGATGGTCTGCCGTGTGACTCCCACCTTTTCCGCCAGCTGCTCCTGAGTCATTTCATTGTTGTTAAAACGTAATCTGCGGATATTGTTCCGAATCCAGTACTTTTCCATATTAGAACCCTCTTCGATATAGAACGATCTGCGAAATGCTCCCAACGATCTCGGCCAGACTTGAAAAGAAAATGATCAGAGCGAACATCACCAGTCCGGATTGTCCCAGCATATATGTGAGCATGGCAATGAACACACCAATGGAAAAGGTAATGTAAGCGATCTTCGTACCCTTCAGGTCGATCAACCTGTCCCGTTCATCCTCGACATAACGTTCAACTTGCTCAGATCCGGTCTGGATGGCGTGGGTGATGGCAAGAACGATACTTGCGAGGATGTTGCCCAGAATGTTGACCAGGATGGTCGCCACGATCACGACTGCCCACAGGACGAAGAGCTCACTCGCGACCAGCCCTCCCGCCTGGATCATCCGACGCACCTGGACCAGGTAATATCCCAGGATCATCAGATAACTCACCAACGAAATGGCTATGCTTTTTTCCTTATATGACATGATTGACTCCTTTGTTAATTTAATTAAGTACTCTATACTATACATATAGTATCATATACTTTACATAATGTCAAGTATTTTTTACATACTCGAACCCGATCAGGGCTCTATTTCCAAGGCATGAAAATATCTGCCGGCTCGATTCTGCGTTAGAGGTAAAATACAATTCAATTCGTAAAGGGCGTATCGTTGTACCTGATTCAACGATGAAGTGGCAACTTGTCCATAATAAAATCCATTGACCACCTCATAAGAAACCAATCATGACCAAACTCCCAAAAACGATCTTTACCGGAGACACTCCCCTCAAAAAGGCGGAAGAGTCCGTGCAGGGCAGGTATGTCGAGCTGATCGGTGAGACTTTCTATAAGATCGAGAACTACGACGCGATGGAGCCCTTCTTCATGACGATTGTCAGCAGTTATGACCACTGGCTCTTCCTCTCCTCCAATGGCGGGCTGAGCGCCGGCCGGGGTAATTCCGATCAGGCTTTATTCCCGTACACCACCGAGGATAAGATC
>Ga0208980_10000033_pt1 | contig 57469 bp, 51 predicted proteins | sample WetSurMetagenome_3_FD_187993 | JGI IMG/M metagenome (GOLD analysis project Ga0208980, IMG submission 187993) | Wetland microbial communities from Twitchell Island in the Sacramento Delta, sample from surface sediment Aug2011 Site A1 Bulk (version 2) | ecosystem: Environmental > Aquatic > Marine...
TCTCTTCGCTTTGGCATCTCGGACAGCTTGGCATTTTTTAACTCGTCTTGTCGTTATAAATTTTGTAAATTATGCTAACTATTCTTAATTAACAATGCCGTTTGAGACACTAATAACGTCACAAGGCGAGTAATGCACAATTTATTTTGTGCATTACTCGCCTCTCTAATTAAACTTCAAATTCAGAACGGTCGCGACCTGCGTTTAATAATGCGCGTAACCATCTTGGCATAACGCCACGCCCTGTCCATGTGTTTTCAGCATTATCAGGGTCACGATATTTAATAGCTACTTTAGCCCCTTTACGAACAGGTTTTTTATCCCCTTCGTGAATATCTACTGTTACACCAATAGAAGCCGCTAAGTCTTTAATTTGTGTTATTACTTCTTTGCGTTTACTAAGTTGTATATTTTTTAATGCCTTTTCTGCATTACTAATAATATTTTGTAATTCGTCTGCCGAAGCATTGTTAAAATCAGTCATTGTTATTACTCACTTGTAAATTATGTCACTTAATCATAACATCTTTGATTAAAAAATAAAGCCTAATATTAAATTATAATTATTTATTAACTATAAACATAAGTTACTTTTGTATATGCTTAAGGGTTTACTTTAGTAAGGGTTATATTAACTAACTTATGCGAAAAATTAAGACTCACTTATTAAAACTGTTACGATTATTCATAATCGCCTTATCGAGTTGTGATAGAATCCAACGCCACTTAATACATTACATTTATTGAACAGGATTGCCAATCATGAGTCTTTTAGAACCTTTAAAAGTTTCTTTTCTTAAAGCATTTGCTCACTTTAAAGTATTTAAGTTTCCTTTCTTCTTAGTATGGGACCCGCATACCTTTGACATTAAAGGCAATCATTATTATGAGGTGAGAGATACCATTCAAGCAGGTGATATTTTATTACGCGGTTATCGCAATTATTTAGATGGCTATTTTATTCCTGGTAAATACAGTCACGCAGCATTATATATTGGTGATGAAAAAATTATTCATGCCATGACTCCTAATGTGCAGTGGACTGATTTAGTCACCTTTATGCGTTGCGATAAGTTGTGTGTTATTCGTCCCGATGTCACAGAACAGGATAAACAACTCGCTATTCAACGCGCTAAAGATATGCTGGGCAAACCTTATGATTATGATTTTGTGTTTGAAGAAAGTGGCGATGAAATAAAAACAACGAAAAGAAAATTCTCATGTAGTGAATTAGTTTATTTTGCTTATGATAAAAATCTCACCGCGTTGAAATGGCAAATTGTGGAAAAAAATTATCTGCTATTTACTAAATCATTATTTGCACCCGATGCGTGCTTACCAAAAGAAGGTTCTAGTAGTCACATTATCTTTGCAGCACCCTAATTATTCACTATTAAACGGCGCGTTAAACTATACGACGCTATTTACTATAATCAAACGCGTTCATGCGTATTATTTGACTATGCAGACTTCTTTTCAATCTATCGGTATTATTGGCAAACCCAGTGACCCCAGTATCGCTGAAACCTTAGCGGTATTGTGTAGCTATTTAAAACAACAGCATTACACAGTATTTATTGATAGTGACAGTGCGCATTTTATTGACGATTCCCATATTACCGCTTGTTCAATAAACGCCTTAGCACGCCATTGTGATTTGGTGATTGCAGTCGGTGGTGACGGTACGTTTTTAGCGGCTGCACGAGCGATTGTTGATTATGATATTCCATTGATTGGTATTAATTTAGGTCGTTTAGGCTTTCTAGTTGATATATCACCTAATCAACTGCCTGAAAAACTGCACCGTATTTTGCAAGGGCATTACTCGGAAGAAAAACGTTATTTACTACGCACAAAAATTATTCGTGACGAGTGCGTAATTCATGAAGAAACGGCGGTTAATGAAGTGGTAGTGCATCGTTGGGTAACGCCCAGCATGATTGAAATTGTCACCAAAATTGATAACGTGTTTTTAAATTCGCAACGCTCTGATGGTTTAATTGTCTCTACGCCAACAGGGTCAACGGCGTATTCTTTATCAGCGGGAGGCCCGATTTTATACCCTTCTCTCAACGCGCTAGTGTTAGTGCCGCTGAATCCACATACCTTATCCAATCGTCCTATTGTGATTCATGACAGCGCGGAAATTGAAATTAGTTTTTGTCAAACCAAACAAATCAATGCCTTAGTAACCTGTGATCACATCGAAATTCCAGAGGTATTTATTAGTGATAAGATTTTAATTAAAAAAGATTCAAAACCGATTAGAATCCTACACCCAGAAGGGCATGACTTCTTTCACATTCTCAGAAATAAATTAAATTGGAGCAGTGGTTACCACACCGTCTCATAATGCTACTGAATCTGACTATACTCGACCTCGCAGTCGTTAAATCTTTAAATCTCGATCTCGCACAAGGTATGTCTGTTTTGACAGGCGAAACAGGTGCGGGCAAGTCGATTTTATTAACTGCTTTAGGGCTGGCATTGGGTGATAGAGCCGATTCTGGCTATATTCGTCCTGATTGTTCACGCGCTGAAGTGAATTTGGAATTTGATTTGTGCGACGCGCCACAAGCACATTTATGGCTTAAAGAGCATGATTTAGACGATGAGCGGCAGTGTATTATTCGACGTGTAGTCAGTAGTGATGGGCGTTCTAAAGCCTATATTAATAACCGTCCTGTCACCTTGCAAACTCTGCAAGCTCTTAGCGAACAATTAGTGGAAATTCATGGACAGCACGCGCATTTAACGCTATTACACAGCGATGAACAACGCCGACTATTAGATGTGTTTGCCAAAACCCAAGCCTTATTGGATAAAGTCAATCAATGTTATAAAAACTGGCAACACGCTCATAAAGAGTTGAATGCGTTACTCAAAGCCCATAGCGAAAAAAGCCAACGCGAAGAATTATTACGCTATCAACTGGAAGAATTACAACAACTGGATTTTAGTCGTTATGACTACGCAGGTTTATCCGAAGAACACACTAAATTAGCGAATCTGGAACACATTTTAAGTACAGGACAATTGCAACTTGATATTCTGTATGAAAACGATATATCACTGCATTCCAGCTTTAATCAAAGCATCAAAGACTTAAGTTCTGTTGCCCGTTTCGCACCTGAATTAACCGACATCGTTAGCTTATTGTCCGAAGCGCAAATTCAAACCGAAGAAGCCGCGTTGCAATTACGCCATTTTCTCAAAGCGCAAGATGCTGACCCACAACGCGTTGCTGAGTTGGAAAATCAAATCGCCATTATTCAAAACCTTAGCCGCAAACATCATGTTAGCCCTGATAAATTGCCCGATTTAGTCAAGCAACTGGAAGACGAATTAGACGGTTTAACGCACAGTAGCGAACGGATTGAAGAGCTACAACAAGATACCGCGCAATTGCTTACGCAATACAATGAATTGGCACAGCAACTATCGGAAAAACGTACGCAACAGGCGAAGAAATTACAAAAACAGATTTCAGCCATGATTAAAGAACTGGGAATGCCACACGGTGAATTTATCGTTGAAATTACCCAATCCGATACCCATATACCTAAACTTAACGGTCTTGATACCGTTACTTTTTTAGTCAGTGCTAACGTCGGCTTACCGCCGAAAGCATTGACTAAAGTCGCATCAGGCGGTGAGCTATCGCGCATTAGTTTAGCGATACAAGTCACCACTGCCAGCGACAAATCCACCCCAACGATGATCTTTGACGAAGTCGATTCAGGTATCGGCGGCGGCATTGCAGAAATTGTTGGGCAAAAACTGCGTAGCTTAAGTCATAACCGACAAGTGCTATGCGTTACTCACTTACCCCAAGTCGCCGCACAAGCGCACTATCATTTATATGTTGAGAAAAATAATCAAACCGACATCACCGCGTCCACTGTTCGGTTACTAACCGATGCAGAACGTATTCCTGAAATAGCTAGAATGTTAGGCGGCGTAACGATGACCGCCAATACCCTAGCTCACGCACAAGAAATGTTATTTCAATCTTCGTAACATCAACCTTAGGATAAAAATCATGAACCGATTTCCAGCTGAATGGGAAAAACAATCCGCCGTGTTAATCGCGTGGCCTCATGCTACAGGTGATTTTAGTAATCGCCTTGAATCCGTTGAACAATCCTACAGCATTATTGCTGATACTATTACCCAATACCAACCGCTTATTATTGTGTGCCGTGATGAGAGCCACCAAAAACACATTGAAAGCTTGGTTAGTCAACTTGAAGACATCACTTTTATTCACGCCCCTGTTAATGATATTTGGGTGCGTGACACGGTGTTCTTAAGCATCGAAAAAGACGGTGTTATCACCCATCTTAATTTTAAATTTAATGGTTGGGGAGAAAAATACGACCACGCTTATGACAACGCGCTGAATAACAAACTCAGCAACGTCAAACCATTCAAAGGCAAAAGCCATCATGACATCGACTTCATTTTAGAAGGCGGCAGTGTAGAAAGTGATGGTGCAGGCACTATTTTAACCACCCGCCAATGCTTGTTAAATCCTAATAGAAATAAAGGCTTAAGCCAACAAGACATTGAACAACAATTGGCGCAACACCTAGGTGCGAAACGTGTGTTATGGCTAGACCAGCCTAATTTACCTGGTGATGATACCGATGCCCATATCGACACACTGGCGCGTTTTTGTTCTGCAAATACGATTGCCTACACCAGTTGTGATGATTACCACGCTGCTAATTATGATGGCTTAAAAAATATGGAAGTGCAGTTGCAGGCATTACGCACACTAGAAGGCGAACCTTACAATTTAGTGCCATTGCCATTACCCGAGCCAATTTTTGATGAAGACGATGAACCATTGCCAGCCAATTATTCCAACTTCTTAATCATCAACCATGCCGTGTTAGTGCCTGTCTATGGTGATGATAATGACGCAGTGGCGTTGGAACGACTGGGCAAAGTGTTTCCGACACATCACATTATTGCCATTCCTTGCCGTCCATTAGTACATCAATACGGTAGTCTGCATTGTATGACCATGCAGTTTCCTGAGGGGTATTAAAACTGTGCTGATTGGGTTGCGACTCTTTCGCAACCCAACCTATACCAAAGAATGTTGGGTTGCCAAAAAGACGGCAACCCAACTTACGCGGCTATTCCAACTTATGAATTCTGGGCGTTTGTTATTTTGGATCAGGGCAAGGAATTTTCCGCTCTATATCAACATGTACACCGTAGAATTTATTCAAAGGCACTTCAATAGTAGTTGGACTCGCAGTTGCAACTTGATGCCAGTAGAACAAACCAGGTGCTGGATTCACAGCAGGTGGTATAGTTGCATAATCCTGTACTTTAACGTTATTTTTGTAAACACCATCCACTTCAGTAGGATTAAGTGCAAATCTAAAACCGTCATTTAGCGTGATTGTAATTGTCACTACCCCATTAGCAGGTGCTGAAAAACTTACAGTACCTGCTACATAAGTCTGACCAGCATACAGCGTTACTGATTTTCCTGCTGCATATTCGGTATAAGTTGCCCAATTGCCTTTACTCACATATCGGGTTCCGGCAGCCCATGCGGTCTCATCTGTAAAGCATTCATCTCCGCCTTGATTAACAGGATTCCAGCAGAAAGTCAGGTTACTAAGTCCAGAGGGATGACCGCTCGCGTTTACTGGAGAGGCGAGACCTGAATCACTTATCCTCTGAGGATCGTAGACATAGGTATTAGCCTCATTACTACCCTTTACGATAGCAGCACCAATACCATCGGGATTCGCAATGAAACTGACATAAGTGCCATCTGTTGTGACAGATATATTGTTTCTATCACAATCTGGATTGCTAGTAGTGATGTCGCTAAATGTACCCTCAAAATTGCCATCAGTGTAATTCACTTTATTACTACGACACTGATAATATAAAGCATTATTAAAATAAGCTTTTCCCACCTCATCGCATGTTCTATTACCGCCTTGATTATCTCCACTAATGACATAGGGTGTAATTCCTCCCTGAGATATGGGTTCACTTGCTGTGCCTCCAGACATTGGTACAGCAGCCAGCAAACCATGACCAAATCCCAGCATTATTGCTCCCGCTATAACCATCATGGCTATTTTTGCATGTTTAAACGTTTTCATAACACTTCTCCTAGTTTTTATTTTAATTCATCAAAAAGTCTTAGCTTTTCGTGTTAAAAACTCACGATTTAATACTTGCTTCATATTCTCTTCTTTGCTGAACAGCTTTGTCTGTAAGAGAAATTATGAGCAAGTACTCATTCGCTTTAAAACTAATAGGAGGGAAAACTTGATTAAGTTTGAAGTATTTGATTGGTATTCGTAACCCATAAAAAAGCCGACCCACCTATCTGACTTTAACGAAGTCATTCGGCAGTTCGGCTTTCCTCTGGTATTTGTATAAGGATCCGTAACTTTCTGTCCCTACCTTACGATAGGTTTAGCTTTATTGCCATTGAATCACAAATAAATTAAATATCAACGGAGCAATATACTAGGTAATCATGAGAATATAATTTTTAGCTTTATCACATAACTTATTAGTTTTATTAGTTTTATTAGTTTTATTAAAAATAATCTTAAAAACATTAAATCATAAAAATCAGTATATTAGAAATTACCGATTTACAATAAATTTTTCAAAATTATGTAATTAACCATTATATTTTGAGGTTTTAGCACAGAGATGACCGCAACAGTTGCGGATATTTATAAGCGGATGGGCTGAGCGTGTAGAATTAGTGCGTAAGATGTGAAATTTATCACCAAGCCATAAATGATGGGTTGCACTGCGTTCTACCTATCCTACGGCTTATTAATTGAAGGAGTACAAACCTAGGTTTGTACTCCTTGCAAAGCGAATTAAGCCAATGCCAATTCCGCACGCATTTCATCAATCACTTTTTTGTAATCAGGCGTGTTAAAAATCGCTGAACCCGCAACAAACGTATCAGCACCTGCCGCTTTAATCGCACGAATGTTGTCGGTTTTAACACCGCCATCGATTTCTAAACGAATGTTACGACCGCTGGCATCAATCATTTTTCTGACTTCGCGTAATTTATCCAACGCTGACGGAATAAACGATTGACCACCAAAACCAGGGTTTACCGACATCAATAAAATAATGTCAACTTTGTCCATGACATAATCTAAATGGCTTAATGGGGTTGCCGGGTTAAATACCAAACCTGCTTGACAGCCATTGTCTTTAATTAACTGTAAAGTACGGTCGATATGGATTGATGCTTCAGGATGGAAAGTAATAATGCTCGCACCTGCTTTAGCAAAATCAGGAATCAAACGATCCACAGGTGCAACCATTAAATGCACGTCAATCGGTGCAGTTACGCCGTGTTTTCTTAACGCTTCACAAACTAAAGGTCCGATGGTTAGATTAGGTACAAAATGATTGTCCATGACATCAAAATGCACAACATCCGCGCCAGCGGCTAAAACGTTATCGACTTCTTCGCCCAATTTAGCAAAGTTAGCTGACAGGATGGAAGGAGCTATCCAATTTTCATTCATATTTTGATCCTCTTGAGTGTTAAAAACTGCCGCATTATATCTTTTTTAAACTCGTGCTGTCGTATTTCAATAGCTACCCTTGTCCCTTCGTTCTATTAGCGCAATATTCTTATATCTAATTATTCGACCTAGCTATCGAATATCATCGTTTTATTTAAAAAATCACGCTGTTTATCATGTGCCTCAACAAGAAAGAAGGAGTGGCTACTTAACACTCCGTCACTAACTGAAGAGAGTAAAATCATGAGACATTTCCAGCGAAACGCGCTATCAAACGCGCTTCATAAGGTTCCAACTGCGAAACCTACTACTTCGATTAACAGCACGGCAAGCACTATTTTAGGTTTGTTGTTGGTATTGCCCAGTTTGGCAAGTGCCGAAGATTACTATGTCAAAACTAAAGGCTATCGCGTTGAACCTATTCCTGATCCACCGACTTATGTACGCAACTTAAGCAAAACCCAATTCAAAGAATTTCGTAATATTGATTGGCTGGATGTTGGTTTGGATCATCGTACTCGCTATGAATACCGCGAAAATGATTATCGTGTTACCCCGCCTCAAGCAAACGGCTCAATCTATCGCGCTGATCCAGATAATTTGTTTTTGCTAAGAACCCGCGCTTATTTAGGTGTGAAAGATATTCTTGATCCATTCCGCTTTGTTGTTGAGTTTCAAGACTCGCGTAGTTACAACGGTCTGTATGAAACAACCAATGCCGATGTCAATGAGTTTGAATTGATTCAAGGTTATGGCGAGTTGTATTTTAAAAACGCACTGGGCAATAACCGTCCGTTAAGCATTCGTGCAGGTCGTCAGGCATTAGAATTAGTAGATAGACGCTTTGTTGCAACTAACGAGTTTCGTAACACTACCAATAACTTTGAAGGTTATCGCGTCCGCTTTGGCAAAAAGCAAAATGATTGGGACTTAGATACTTTCGCTTTTCATCCCGTCACCCGTTTGAAATACCAATTTGATGAGCCAGATACCGATACTTGGTTTTATGGCGGCGTACTGAGTCTCAAGCAACTGTCACAGTATATTACTTTTCAACCGTATTTCTTTGGTCGTAGCGTGAATGGCGACCCTTATAATCCTGTGGTTTCAGCCCGCAAAAACACACAGGATATTTATTCACCTGGTTTGCGTGTTTACGGTGTTATTCCTAACACAGGTTTTGATTTTGATGCCAACTTGACCAAGCAATTTGGGCGTTTTGGTGTCACTAGAACCATCACTAATACCACAACAGTCAATGGTAAAAAACGAACCGTTACCACTCAGCAAGAAAAATTATTACAGCAGGACTCGCTCGCTTACGCCTTGGAAGTTGGTTATACCTTTGATCACGATTGGAAACCCAGAGCCAGTTTATTTTATGGCTATGGCACAGGCGATAAAGTCGCGAATAGCACAGCAACTGATGGCACAAATCAACGGGTTGATACTTTTTACGGCTTTAATCAGCCTTGGTCACGCAATGACTATTTTTCATGGGATAACGTCCACGCACCTAAAGCCAGAATCGAGTTTACGCCTTATAAAGATTTGAAAGTAGATGCAGGTTACAACGCTTATTGGTTGGAAAATGAAACAGCGGCGTGGAATCGGACGGGCTTACAAGATCGGACAGGTAAAAGCGGTAATTTCTTAGGTCACGAATTGGATCTTCGAGTGCGCTACAAAGTCAATCCTTATGTGGACTTAAGTACAAGTTATGCCCGTTTTGAACCAGGTAGTTTTACTCGCGCACAAGATAAATCCTATAACGGCATAGGTCCTTACACCTCACAAGCCAGTAACTTTTTCTATTTTGAAGTGTCGCTCAATGCCTTTGGCGATGGTCAATTATAAACCCTTGAAGTACAAACCTAGATTTGTACTTCGCTAATAACCAAGGAATTAATTATGAAAACTCAATTGAAGCACATTATTTTTGCGGCGGCTTTATCCATTCTAGCGGGTAACAATGCACAAGCGGCTGATAGAGAACTACTCAACGTCTCTTATGACCCAACCCGCGAATTATATAAAGAATACAACCCCTTATTTGCCAAACACTGGCAAGAAACCAAAGGCGAAAGCGTCACAATCAATCAATCACATGGCGGCGGCGGCAAACAAGCCCGCGCTGTCTTGGATGGATTAGAAGCCGATGTGGTGACACTGGCTATCGCTTATGACATCGACCAACTCTATAAAAGAGGCAATCTGATTCCTGAAAATTGGCAAAGTCTATTGCCCAACAACAGCTCACCTTATACCTCCACCATCGTGTTTGTGGTGCGTAAAGGCAATCCTAAAGGCATTAAAGATTGGGATGATTTAATTAAAGCAGGCGTAGGTGTCGTTACACCTAACCCTAAAACTTCAGGCGGTGCGCGGTGGAATTATTTAGCCGCATGGGCTTATGCACTCAAACACAATAACAATAGCGAAGCCGCTGCGAAAGAATTTATTACTAAATTATTCAAAAACGCAGGGGTATTGGATTCTGGAGCGCGTGGTTCTACCACCAGTTTTGCAGAACGTGGACTTGGTGATGTGCTGATTACTTGGGAAAACGAAGCGCATTTAGTATTGAACGAGTTTGGTGCGGATAAATATGAAATTGTCGCGCCCTCATTAAGCATACTGGCTGAACCACCTGTCACCGTGGTCGAAAAAGTAGCGCGTAAAAACGGTACGTTTGAAGTAGCGACTGAATATTTAAAGTATTTGTACAGCAAAGAAGCACAAGAAATTATCGCTAAAAACTTCTACCGCCCCACTGATAAAGACATCGCCGCTAAATACGCCAAACAATTCCCCGCTATAGAGCTGGTCAATATCAAAGACTTTGGTGGCTGGAATACAGCGCAAGAAAAACACTTTGCCGATAACGGCGTGTTTGACCAGATTTATGGTCAACATTGATTTTTATGTTGAGTTGAGTCTCCTACTTTGAGGGGGAATTAAGGAAAGTTACCTAGTCCCCCCTCTTTTTTTGACAAAGTTGAGGCTTTACGGAATTGGAGGTTTTTATATGAACAGTCGCTACGATTGGAGCATAGACAGTTTAATCGAACAGAACTTTTATCGTTCCCTAAACAAAGAAATGTCACAAAAAATACGCCAACCCGAACTCAAAAAAAGTCCGTGTGAAAGCAGAAAAGTCAGTTATTTGACAGGATTATTAAGAGGTTTTTTCAAATGAGCAACCATTACGATTGGGGTATAAATAATTTAGTAGAACAGTTGCGCGATGTGCGGGTGCAATCTTTGAAAACTCGCCATCGTCTTGATAAGCCGCCTAAATTGCCGTTGCGTAAAGAACTGCACAGCGTACTAGAAGGTTTGAGCACCGTCTTGTTTCCCAATCGTTTGGGTTTAGCCGACATCAACGACGAAGGCATTGATTATTTTGTTGGACATACCTTAGATACAGTATTACGCAAACTACAGCAACAAATTATTCGTGAACTGCATTTTACTGCCGAACAAACCAGTGGTGATACTAATAACATCGAGGCGCGTGCTAACGAAATCACCCGCACATTTGCCGCGCAATTGCCACAGGTGCGCCGTTTGCTAGATACCGACATTGCTGCCGCCTATCAGGGCGATCCTGCGGCGCGTAGTCCAGATGAAGCCTTAGTTTGTTACCCAGGCATTGTTGCAATGACACATCATCGCCTCGCACACAATTTATACGCTTTAGGTGTGCCATTGGCAGCTCGTATGATTGCCGAACTGGCTCATTCTGCAACAGGCATAGACATTCATCCAGGTGCAGTCATTGGTGAAAGTTTTTTCATTGACCACGGCACTGGCGTGGTTATCGGTGAAACGGCAATTATCGGTAACGAAGTGCGTTTATATCAAGCCGTCACATTAGGCGCGAAACGTTTTTATAAAGACGAATATGGCGCGTTGATTAAAGGCAATGCCCGTCATCCTATCGTAGAAGATAAAGTCGTCATTTATGCAGGCGCGACTATTTTAGGGCGTATCACCATCGGTGAAGGCTCAACCATAGGCGGTAATGTCTGGTTAACCCATAGCGTACCGCCGAATAGCAACATTACACAGGCACAAGTGCGTAGTGAATTACCACTGAGTAGCATCGAATCCAAAAGCTCCAGCTTTTCAAGAAACGAGGCTCATGCTTCGTAAAGCGTTATCGAACTGGAGAGCGATAACACACATAACACTTAAACTATAGGAAAAGATTATGACTGATATTCATGACGCTCATACCGCATTGGGCGATGTTGCGGCGCGTACACTAGCGAATGCCACCAAAACTGTACCGATGCTATCAACCATCACACCACGTTGGTTGACACATTTATTGCCTTGGGTTCCTGTTGAAGCGGGTATTTATCGGGTTAACAAAGCAAAAAATGAATCGAGCATTACCGTTGATTGCTCTAGTCTCGATGAAAAAGTCTTGCCGCAAACCTTTGTGGATTATGAAGAATGGGGGCGCGAATATCGTTTAAATGCGGTCAACACCGTGCTGGACGTGCATACCCGCGTGTCTGATTTGTACAGCAGCCCGCACAATCAAATTCATGAACAATTGCGTTTGACGATTGAGACGATTAAAGAACGTCAAGAAAGCGAGCTAATCAACAATGCAGAATACGGCTTATTAAACAATGTCGCGCCTGCGTTTAAAGTACAACCGCGCAAAGGTTCACCAGCGCCTGATGACTTAGACGAACTCATTGCCCGCGTTTGGAAAGAACCTGCGTTTTTCTTAGCTCATCCTCGTGCCATTGCAGCATTTGGTCGTGAAGCGACTCGTCGTGGCACACCGCCACCCACAGTGACTTTATTCGGTTCACAATTTTTAACATGGCGCGGAATCCCCTTAATTCCGACTGATAAATTGGCAGTTACCAACGGCAAAACCAACATTTTGTTATTACGCACAGGTGAAAGTCGTCAAGGTGTGGTTGGTTTATATCAACCCAATTTAACAGGCGAACTCAGCATGGGTTTATCAGTCCGTTTTATGGGCATCAATCACAAAGCGATTGCCTCGTATTTAGTGTCCTTGTACTGCTCATTAGCGGTATTGACCGAAGACGCACTGGGTGTTCTGGAAAATGTCGAAGTAGGCAACTACTATGACTACTCATAACGCCAATCTACCCGACATTGAGCAGTTGACGCACTTGGCAAATCAATTTTTTACTGCCTTGCCCTGTGATGGTTCATTGTTGAATGCAGGCGTTTCAACGTTATCGCCAGCGGTGGATACTAACAAGCTGACTGATTTAGCAAAACAAGCGGTGAATCCGTCTGTGGAAACCGTGGAACTCAATAAACTGAGTACAGTAAGCCGTTCTGGCATACCGATTAACACGCCCGAAGCGAATTTTTATTTTCTCGATGCAACGCAACAGCAACAGGCAATAACCCACTTAGGTTCGGCGGTAAAATCAGCCAGTTTAGCGTTAGCTTCACAGTCGCCAAAGGACTTGTCAAGCTTGGCAGGACAACACGTTGAGTCGCCGATTGAAACCGAAGAACTGCATAAATTGTTGGTAGCTCATGCGACGGTGAATCGTTCTGGCGCACCGATTCATAGTGAAACGGCTACCGCGCCGACGTTTTATTTTCTTGAAATGCAAAAACCGCACCGTGATTTATCAACCTTGGGTTTAGCGGGTAGTCATACGGCGTTTGATGTTCATGCAGTGCGGCGGGATTTTCCAATTTTGCGTGAGCGCGTCAACGGACAGCAGTTAGTTTGGCTGGATAATGCCGCGACTACGCAAAAACCTCAGGTGGTGATTGATAGAATTTCCGCGTTTTACCAACATGAAAATTCCAATATTCACCGCGCCGCGCATGAATTAGCAGCACGCTCTACCGATGCTTACGAACAAGCCCGCAAAACCGTAGCAGACTTTCTTCATGCGTCTTCGCCTGACGAAATTGTCTTTGTACGCGGTTCAACTGAAGCGATTAATCTAGTCGCCCAAAGTTGGGGACGACAAAACATAAGCAAAGGTGATGAAATCGTCATCACTTGGTTAGAGCATCACGCCAACATCGTACCGTGGAAACAATTGTGCGACCAAACAGGCGCGGTGTTGCGCGTCGCGCCTGTTGATGATGATGGGCAGGTGTTGCTGGATGAATACAGCAAGTTGCTGAATTCGCGTACTAAGCTGGTGTCGTTCACGCAAGTTTCCAACGCGCTGGGAACGATTACCCCAGCGCAAACCATGATTGAACTGGCACATCGTGTCGGTGCAAAAGTGTTACTCGATGGCGCACAATCAGTATCGCATTTGCATGTCGATGTGCAGGCGTTGCAGTGTGATTGGTTGGTATTTTCTGGGCATAAAATTTTTGCTCCGACAGGTATCGGCGTGCTGTATGGCAAAGCGGAAATACTGGAAGCTACGCAACCGTGGCAAGGTGGCGGCAATATGATTGCAGATGTCAGCTTCGACAAAATCATTTATCAACCAGCACCAGCACGTTTTGAAGCAGGCACAGGCAATATCGCCGATGCGGTTGGTTTAGGCGCAGCGTTGGAGTATTTGCAGCGTATTGGCGTAGCAAATGTGGCGCGTTATGAGCATGATTTATTAGCTTATGCCATTGAATCTTTACGCAGCATCAACGGCTTACGTTTAATTGGCACGGCGACAGAAAAGACCAGCGTGTTATCGTTTGTGTTGAAAGGTCATAGCACCCAAGATGTAGGCGAGGCGTTAAATAAGGCGGGGATTGCCGTACGCTCTGGACATCATTGCGCGCAACCGATTTTGCGCCGCTTTGGTTTGGAAAGCACCGTACGTCCTTCCTTGGCGTTTTATAACACCCACGAAGAGATTGATCGCTTGGTGAGTGTGGTAAGGCAAGTTCAAGCTGGGCAGATTGGGCTTTATTAAGTTGGCAATAACGCAGTACAAACCTGGGTTTGTACTCCAACTTCAAACCTAGTTATTTCGTTCCCACGTGGTGCGTGGGAACGAGAAATTTTCTCCTTCTTATATCTGATTATTGGATATGTCTATCGAATATCATCGTTTCACTTGAGAAGCTCATCTGTTTATCATTGAATCCAACGAAGAAGTGCATGACTGGCACTTCACTTTAGAGGATATGATTGATGAATAAAACCAACATCTTACCTGGTTTTAAACCCGCTTTAGGTTTTACGCTACTTTACTTAGGTTTAGTGGTGTTAATTCCACTTAGCACTCTACTATTTAAAACCTTACAACCTGATTCACTGCTCACTTGGCAAGGTTATATCGACATTATCAGCAATGAGCGGGTATTGGCGGCATTTCGTGTCAGTTTTTTGGCGGCGTTACTGGCGGCGGCGATTGCTTTAGTTTTAGGTTTTGTGATTGCATGGACCTTGGTGCGTTATTCATTACCCGCTAAACGTTTTTTCGATGCCATTATTGATTTACCGTTTGCCTTACCGACAGCGGTCGCTGGCATTGTGTTAGCTTCGTTGTATGCACCGAATGGTTTAATTGGTCAGCCACTGACTGGACTAGGTTTTAAAGTGGCATTTACCCCTGCGGGTATTGTGGTCGCGCTGATTTTTATCGGTTTACCATTTGTAGTTCGTACCATTGAACCTGTCTTACAAGAAATAGATGCCAGTATGGAAGAGGCTGCGTTATTGATGGGTGCGTCGCGTTGGCAAATTTTTCAGCGCATTATTTTCCCGAATGTGTTTCCTGCGGCATTAACAGGTTTTGCAATGGCGTTTGCACGCGGTGTCGGTGAATACGGGTCGGTGATTTTTATCGCAGGTAATTTGCCATACATCTCGGAAATTGTGCCGTTGTTGATTATCACCAAACTGGAACAATACGATTATGCAGGCGCGACCGCGTTGGCATTGACTATGTTGCTGGTGTCGTTCTTTTTGCTCTTGACCATTAATTTAGTACAAATGTTATTACGCAGACGCGCCGAGATACCTGAAACCTTAGTTCCCGTCGTTGCTGTTTAAAAAAAAGGATTTGTTATGCACTCACACAAAATGACCAAAATTGCCCTTAAAGACCCAACGTGGGTACGTTATGGCTTAATCGCTATCAGCTTAGGCACGATATTTTTATTTTTATGTTTGCCATTACTGACTATTTTTTTTGAAGCGTTTGCTAAAGGTTGGGGAAATTATTTTGATGAACTAACAGATTTTAATGCTCGTGCAGCGATGCGTTTAACGTTAGTAGTAGCGTTGATTTCTGTGCCGTTGACGGTTGTGTTCGGTATCGCTTCGGCATGGGCAATTGCCCGGTTTGAGTTTCGCGGTAAAAGTATTCTTATCACCTTAATTGATTTACCGTTTTCGGTGTCACCTGTCACAGCAGGTTTGATATTTGTTTTATTGTTTGGTGCGCATGGTTGGTTTGGCGAGTGGTTACAGGCGCATGATGTAAAAATTATTTTTGCCGTACCTGGTATTGTTTTAGCCACCTTGTTTATTACTTGTCCGTTTGTGGCGCGGGAGCTGATTCCGCTCATGCAGGAAATGGGCAATGAAGAGGAAGAAGCGGCTTTATCATTGGGTGCAAGTAGCTGGACGATGTTTTGGCGTGTGACTTTACCGAATATTAAATGGGGCTTGTTGTATGGCGTGGTGTTATGTAATGCACGGGCAATGGGCGAGTTTGGCGCAGTATCAGTAGTATCAGGACATATACGCGGTGTGACTAATACGCTACCACTGCATGTCGAGAACACTTATAACGAATACAACGCGGTGGGCGCGTTTGCGGCGGCTTCTTTATTAGCCTTATTAGCGGTGGTGACGCTGGTGTTAAAGACTTTTTTGGAATGGCAGCAACAACGTGATCGCACTGCAATCAGCCAACCTTAACAAAGAGATTTTTATGAGCATTATTCTGAACAATATTTCCAAGCACTTCGGCAACTTTTCAGCCTTAAAAGACATTAACCTAGAAATTCCCGAAGGCGAATTAGTCGCTTTATTAGGTCCTTCGGGTTGCGGTAAAACCACCTTGCTACGCATTATTGCGGGTTTAGAACGTCCCGATACTGGACAAGTTTTATTAAAAGGTGAAGATAAAACCTATCAAGACATTCGGGAACGCGGTGTTGGTTTTGTGTTTCAACACTATGCCTTGTTTAGACACATGAGCGTGTTTGAAAACATTGCCTTTGGCTTGCGGGTAAAGCCACGCAACAAACGTCCTAGTGAAGCGGAGATTCAAAAGAAAGTTCACGCCTTATTAGAATTGGTGCAACTAGATTGGTTACAAAATCGTTATCCTGACCAACTTTCAGGCGGACAACGTCAGCGCATTGCCTTGGCGCGTGCGTTAGCGGTTGAGCCTGAAGTATTGCTGTTGGATGAACCCTTTGGCGCGTTGGATGCCAGTGTGCGTAAAGACTTACGCCAGTGGTTGCGGCATCTGCATGAAAATCTTAACGTCACCAGCATTTTTGTTACCCACGATCAAGAAGAAGCGATGGAAGTTGCCAGTCGTGTGGTGGTGTTTAATCACGGTGTGATTGAACAACAAGGCTCGCCTAGTGAGATTTATGATAATCCAGCCAATGAATTTGTGTCGCGTTTTATCGGTGATACCAACATTATTCCATTAGAACACCACAATGCGGACTGGCTAGCGTTATCAGGGTTAAGCATTGCCACCAATGCCAATACCGCTAATGAAGTTCATGTACGCCCGCATGACCTTGAAATTACCAAATCGAACAACGACAACGCAGCAACAGCAACGTTAAAAGATTGGCAACACCTAGGCGCGTTGATTCGTATTGAATTGGCAAAGAAAGGCGTGAATGGTACGCCTGACATCATTTATGCCGAAATGCCTAATGAGCAGTTTAAACGTTTGCAACTCGGTAAAGGCGATAAAGTGGAGTTACGCATACGACACGCGCATTGGTTTGATGCTGCGTAATTAATTTGGAGTACAAATCTAGGTTTGTATTCCCACAGATGGATTTAAAAACGATGAATCTAAACCAAATAGAACTATTGCGCGTCCTACAAGAAACTCAGTTGAACCTATCCAAAGCCGCTGAAAAAATGCACGTTGTACAATCAGCAGTCAGTCGCCAATTACAACTGTTTGAAGAAGAACTGGGTTCGCCATTATTTGAACGTCAAGGCAAAAAATTGTCAGGCTTAACTGCGTTAGGTCAACGTATCATGGACGAAGTGGCGGTTATCAACCAAGCCAAAAATAATATCAAAACCATTGCGGCGGATTTTCTCGATAGCGACAAAGGCACGCTACACATTGCCACCACGCATACGCAAGCCAAGTATTTTTTACCGATGGCTATCCAACGGTTTCGTAAAAAATACCCCAACGTCAATATTTACATGGTGCAAGCCTCGCCTGAACAATTGATAGACCAACTGCACACCCGTAAAGCGGATATTGCTATCTGCACCGAAAAAGTCGATCAAGAAACCGACCTCGTACTGGAAAAATGCTACGATTGGCATCATGCGGTGGTTGTGCCGCACAATCATCCGTTGAGTGATGGCGAGATAACCTTGGAACGCTTAGCGGCTTGTCCTATCCTCACTTATAACTTTGGTTTTACAGGGCGTTCAACCATTGATAAAGCCTTTAAAGCTAAAAACTTAGAGTTGGATATTGTGCTAGCGGCCGCCGATTCTGATGTGATAAAAACCTATGTTCGTTTAGGTTTAGGCGTAGGCTTAATTGCGGACATTGCTTATGACACGGAAATAGATCAAGACCTAGTCGTTCACAACCTAGCGCATCTTATTCCCAGCTCCAGCACTAAGATTGCTTATTTAAAACATAATTATCTGCCCTTATTCAGCCAACATTTCATTGAAGAATTGTTGATTGCAGCGCGAGAATTTGTCTAAAAGCTGACTAAACGGTAAATTAAGGTATTAAATTACTTAAGGAGCCGTCATAAATGAAACTCATAACCTTTACTTATCAAAACCAAACACGGGTCGGGTCTGTAGTCGATGAGATGATAGTTGATAGCTTAGCCAGCACCAACATTCCGCGCACGATGATTGAATTTTTAAGTAAAAGGGCTGAATCTTTAACGGCTATGCAGCAGTTAATAGACAGTGGTGAACACCGACTTGCATTGACTGATGTAAAGCTTCATGCACCGATACCAAGACCACCTAAATACTTAGCGATTGCATTGAATTATGCGGATCACATTGCTGAAACAGGCAAAGATCGCCCTGAATATCCGACGTTTTTCACCAAGCAAAGCACTTGCGTCATCGGCTCTGGTGATGAAATTCAAATGCCTAAAGTATCCGATAAGTTAGATTATGAAGGTGAACTGGCATTTGTGATTGGCAAGCGTTGCCGTCATGTGCCTGTACAAAAAGCGCGTGATGTGATTGCAGGTTTTATGATTGCCAATGATGTGTCAGTGCGTGATTGGCAAGCGCGTTCACCGACTATGATGATAGGAAAATCGTTTGATACTTGCGGTCCATTAGGTCCTTGGCTAGTAACGGCGGATGAAATCAACAATCCACATAATTTAACACTTAAAACATGGGTGGATGATGAGTTACGCCAAAATGCCAATACCTCAGAAATGCTGTTTAACTGTTATGAAATGGTGGCGTATTTATCAACCGCGATGACGCTGGAAGTTGGTGATGTGATTAGCACAGGAACGCCCAGCGGTGTTGGGGTAAAAATATACCCGCGTGGTTATTTAAAAGTGGGGCAAACAGTGCGCATTGCCATTGAAGGTATCGGCGAGTTGGTTAATACGGTGATTGCTGAACCTTCTTAATAGTATTTGTCCACGAAAAACACAAAAAGCACGAAAAACGTAGCGGCTAACCATTTTTCGTGTCTTTCGTGCTTTTCGTGGACTGTTAAGATTTTTTAATCTTAAACAGCCCACGCAATGTTGTAGGCTTTTTCTCTAATAGCTTAATGGGTAAGGGAAATAACACTTTCACTTTTAAACCACCAAATTGTGATACGCCTAAAATTAGATCGGCATTATGAATAGAGGCTATGCGTTGTACCATCGAAAAACCTAAACCTGTGCCTTGGGTTTTATTGGCTGTTTCTACGCAACGATGAAAACGTTCTAGCGATTTTTCATATTGATCTGGCGAAATACCAGGCCCTGAATCTTCAACACACAACTCCAATTGCCTGTCTCGCCCTGTCACGGTAATTAACACATTACCGTTGACGGGCGTGTATTTGATGGCATTGTCAACAATATTGCGTATCAAAATAGACACTAAGGGCGCGTTTACCACCACAGGAACAGGATGGTCTTCAACGAATTCTAGCGTAATTTGTTTTTTATGGGCTTCGGGTTCTAGGTCAGTAATCACCGTGATGACTTCCCGATTAATCATGGTGTTTTGTTTGCTTAAAAATTCGGTATTGGATTCAATACGCGAAAAGGTCAGTAATTGCTGGACTAGATAAGTCATGCGATTAACAGCCTGTTTTATGCGTGTGAGTGCTTGTTTGCGTACTTCATCATCAGTGGTTCTGAGTGCGACGTGCGCTTGGGCTAATAAACCTGCTAATGGCGTTCTTAATTCGTGTGAAGCATCGGCAGTAAAACGGCGTTCATGTTCAAAGGCTTCTTCTAGTTGTGCAAATAATTTATTGATTTCATTAACCATCGGCACAATTTCTTTCGGTAGTCTTTTTAATGGTAGCGGTTTGAGATAATTGGCTTCGCGAATGGCAAGGGCTTTTTCCAAGTGATGAAAGGGTCTTAATGCGCGGCGTACAATAAATGAAATGACTAACCCTAGTAACGGTAAACCCACCAGAAAAGGCATAACCAATTGGCTGGATATTTCATCGGTCAACTCAGAACGAATTTGTTCTTTTTGACCGACATGAATGACATATTCGCCCGATGAGTCGGTTAGACTAAAGACGTGCCAAAAATTACCATCAATATTGTTTTCACTAAAGCCATGCGTCACCGCTGAAAAAGCGAATTTAGGCGCGCTTTCCGAGCGTAACAATAAGCCATCTTTTTTCGACCACAATTGAAAGGCAATTTTTCGTTCGTATTTATGCCCTAAGCTTTCTGCTTGTAACATTTCATCAAATTCTGCCCATAATTGAACATCGCTTTTGCTATCATCAAAACTATGCAAGGAAAAAATCGGCGGGCTTTCTGATTCCAGCAATAAACCGCCTGACTCTGCCCATAATTGAAAAGTGCTTTTAGTTTTGAATTTATGGCGCAAAGCATAGGTATTTAACATTCCGCTGGCTTGTTCCTTGCTCCAATTGCCCGATAAAGACCCTTCACTAATCAAACTTTCAATGAACGCGTGTAGCACTTTAGCGGATTGTGCTAATTCGGCATCAAATAAATTAGCGACTTCATCGCGAGTGATTTTATAACTTAGATAGGCTGTTACTCCCCATATCAGCATGGAGGCAGACAACAAGGTTACTAACAAACGGCGTTTGAGAGAATAATTCATTATTCGTCATCACTATCAATAATGTAACCCACACCTCTGACGGTGCGTATTAGTGAGGAGTCCAGTTTTTTGCGCAGGTAATGAATATACACTTCGACCGTATTACTCTCTACGTCAGAATCCCATGAATACAAAGTTTCTTCTAAACGCGCTTTAGATACCACTTTGCCAATATTGCCCATCAAAAAACTGAGTATTTCAAATTCTTTTTGTGATAACTCGATTTTCTCATCGTTATAGGTAACTAAGCGTGACGCAGGGTCTAATACGATGCCTTTGTATTCAATATTAGGTACGCTTCTGCCCTCATTTCGTCGCGCCAATGCGCGTAATCTGGCACACACTTCATCCAATTCAAATGGCTTAATGACAAAATCATCTGCGCCTGTATCTAAACCTTGTACACGGTCTGGAATGGTATCTTTAGCGGTTAAAACCATCACAGGCGTTTCATTTTTACGGCTTCTTAAGGCGCGTAAAATTTCCATGCCGTCCATCTCAGGCAAATTCCAATCCAATACGATTAACTCATAACTATTGGTTTTCAGTGCTTCGTCAGCAAGCCTGCCATTGGTCAGCCAATCCACCGCATAACCTTCCATTTTTAAACCCGCTACTAAACCATCACCGAGTATTTCATCATCTTCAACCAATAAAAGTCGCATTATGTCCTCGCTGTTAATGTGTGATATTACAAATTGTCCACGAAAAGCACGAAAGGCACGAACAGTTTTTGTATTAACGGAGTACAAACTTAAGTTTGTACTCCACTTGAATGATATATAGCCAATACGCCGTTTATGATGTGTTTCCGTTCGCCCTGAGCTGTGAGCTTATCGAACAGTCGAAGGGTGCTAGTGGTTCGACAAGCTCACCACGAACGGCATCACAAATACTGTATTAGCTCTATGTCATTCGTTATACAGACGTTGCAGTGCAACGCAACGTCTCTACAAGTTTTAGCACGACTGGTTATTTTCGTGCTTTTCGTGCTTTTCGTGTCTTTCGTGTCTTTCGTGTCTTTCGTGGACAAATTATTCCGCTAATAAAGCTAATAATTCAGCCGTTTTCGCCTGCATTAATACCTCATCACCGCGTGTTTCGACATTGAGTCTCACCAACGGTTCGGTATTAGAACAGCGCAAATTAAACCGCCAATCGGCAAATTCCATACTCAAGCCATCGGTAAAATCAATGTGTTGAGCTTGCTGTTGATACTGTTGTTGAATGCATCCAATAGCGGCATCGGCATCAATAATCGTACGATTAATTTCGCCACTGGCAGGAAATAAGCGTATCCGCTCATCCAGCAATTGCGATAATTTTTTGCCGCTACGACTGATAAGTTCAGGCACCAACAACCACGGAATCATACCACTGTCGCAATAAGCAAAATCTCTAAAATAATGGTGTGCACTCATTTCACCACCATACACTGCATCTTCCAATCGCATTCGTTCTTTTATAAAGGCATGACCTGTTTTACTTTGTACTGCGATACCTGACAGGTTCTCCACTATATCAATGGTGTTCCATGTTAAACGCGGATCATGGACAATTTTTGCCCCTTGATGGCGTTGTAAAAACGCAGCGGCTAATAAATAATAGCCCTCGATAAATCGCCCTGTTTCATCAAATAAAAAACACCTATCAAAATCACCATCCCATGCAATGCCTAAATCCGCGCCGTGTTCTTGTATAGCGGCAATGGTACTAGCACGGTTCTCAGGCAATAACGGATTAGGAATACCGTTAGGAAAATGTCCGTTTGGTTCGTGGTGTAGTTTGATAAAGGTGATTTTATCTTTCAACGCCACTTCCAGATTATCAAGCACATGACCTGCCGCGCCATTGCCCGCATTGACCACGATTTTCAGCGGTATTAACACGCTAGTATCAATATAGCTTAACAAATGATGGATATAAACGTTGCTAATATCAACCCGTGTCACGCTACCTCTTTTAGCGACAGGTGCAGCAAATTCATTACGTTCTGCTAATTGCCTAATATCATTCAAGCCCGTATCACCACTGATAGGTTTGCTTTGCTCGCGGACTAACTTCATGCCATTGTAATCTTTGGGATTATGACTTGCCGTCACCATAATACCGCCATCCATAGCCTTGCCGTCGTTTAAATAGGCAAAAGTCGCGTAATACACTTCTTCCGTACCGCATAGACCAATATCATAGACATCAATACCCGCATCCACTAAACCCTGAATCACGGCATTAGCAATCTCATCACTGGATAGCCTAATATCACGACCAACCACTACGCGACGCGGTTGTAAATACTGGGCATAAGCGCGTCCAATTCGATAAGCAATATCGCTATTAAGTTCATCGGGCAGTCGCCCGCGTATGTCATAGGCTTTAAAACAGGTTAATGATTGCGTCATAAGAGGTGATTTAACAAGATGGAGTGTTAGCCAATCGGCTAAAATGTCATTTTACGAAAGTTTTTTACACTATGGCGAATTTTAATACTCATTTATCTGTTGCATTAGCTGCCAGCGCGGGTGCCGCATTGACGGCTATTAATCTGCACATTATCACTGTCACCGATGCCCCGTGGATGATAGCCTTTGGTGCAATTGGTGGCATGTTACCCGATATTGATTCAGGGCATTCAACTCCTATCAAATTATTTTTCACCGTGTTAGGGCTGGTTACGCTGTTAACGGTGATTGATATATTTAAAAACCGCTATTCGGCACACTGGTTATTGCTGATAGCAGCAGTATCGTACCTTGTAGTGCGCTATGTTGCTTTGGCAATGTTTGACCGTTTTACCAGTCATCGCGGTATTTTCCATTCTGTATTAACGGCGGTGTTTTTTTGCTTACTCATGGTGTGTATTGGCTGTTATTTACTGCGTTGGGATAACCTGCATTCGTGGTTAAGTGGTTTATTTATCGGCTTTGGTTTTATTGTGCATTTGCTGTTGGATGAAATTTATAGTGTTGATTTATCAAATAAACGTATGAAAAAATCTTTTGGTACGGCATTAAAATTATACAGTTACAACAATATGACCACCACAGCGTTAATGTTAGTTTCTACGCTGGGTCTAGCGTGGATAACACCGCAACCACAACCGATAATCACCGCGTGGCAAAAGCAAAATACGCCAAAAGTATCGCCCGTAAAAGCTGTTAAAAAGTCAGTGCAACGCTAAATGCTTGGACGATACCCGCTAACACGCTAAAATTACTTCTATTTTGCCCTAACAATTATTCCCTCATGAATCAACATATTACACCAACCACCCCGTTACACGCCGCTTGCAACTGGAGCTTAGATTCCCTGAAAGCGCAAAGCTGGGTAAAAAATATCAGTGACGCATCAAGTAGCACGCACTACCCGATTAAATTATTACGCTACTGGTTTATGTTCAATTTAATTAAACAACAACAACAGCGACTAGGTAGACCGTTGCGCGTGTGTGAAATTGGCGTAGATAGAGGGCAAATGCGCCGTTATGTGCAGGATGCAGATTTTACTGAACTTGCTTGTTGGGAAGCGGTTGATTACAAACTACAACCTGAACTGAACGAATCAGGCTACACCAAACAAATTCAAGCCAATGTCGATATACCTGAATTCGGTTTAGCAGAAAAATACGATGTCATCATCGTCCTGCATTTACTAGAACATTTATTTGAACCTGAACAATTAGCCCTGAAATTGTCGGCGGCATTAGAGCCAAACGGTATACTCATCGGTGGCTTCCCCGCGGTCCCCCAAATCATCCAAGCCAGCCGCCAAGCAAAAATCCGCAAAACTGCCGCTAATTTTGGACACGTCAGCACCTTTTCACCTGAGCGCGTGAGAAACATGGCGGAACAATGTGGACTGCATTTAGATTTTTTATCAGGTACTTACATACTGCGTAAACGTAACTTTTTTCTGGAAAACTGCAAGGGTTGGGTACGTTTAAACCTACTGTGGGGCGCGTTATGTCCTGCATTCAGCGGTGAAATTTATTGGTCTATGCGTAAGTGAACACGTTCATTAAAACAGAGTATTAACTAGGATGAATTCAACACAAAGTGACTATGCGCAATTTGCCTTAGCCTTCGCAACAGCTTTAATGAATAACGAATTTGAGTTTGCTCATGAGTTGCTAACTGAAGAGCTGAAAGCAGAATACTCACCTGTGTTGCTTCAACAAACCTATCGAAACATGGTGAGTTATTTCTCGACACCACCGTCTGAAGTTAGCGTTGTCTGTGTCATGGAAGATTGGCAATATCCGCCTAAACAAGCCACAGATATTGGCTGGGCTTATGTAGCTATTAATTCGGATTCTGAAAGCGAAGCCGTCAGTGTCATCATATCTAAAACACAAGACCGTTGTGCCATACGCCACATTGAATGGGGAAGACCTTAGCAGCAAGGTAGATCGGGTTAGCGTAGCTTAACCCGACATTTTCCTTAATTTTAATCAACAATGTGGTATCATTACCTATTAATTTAGTACAGAATTGAGTCGCCCTCTGCGAGCGGCACATCGCTCACCCCTCATTAGCTATAAACGCAGACCTTTTTCAGAGTCTTTCCTCGTAAATCACTCTGACGTTTTTTTAATACCCCTTTTTATTCTGAACTGCAAAGAGTTACCTGTAGTCATTCATTGAGATTTTATACCCCATGCCATTTACCAAACTCGGCTTATCCGAACCCTTATTGCGTGCTATTGCTGAAGCAGGTTATACCTCGCCTTCACCGATACAATTACAAGCCATTCCTGCCGTGTTAAACGGTCATGACTTACTTGCCGCCGCACAAACAGGCACAGGCAAAACCGCTGGATTCGCCTTGCCTATTTTGCATCGCATTTCCCAACAACATTACAGCTCTAACCGTCCGATTCGGGTATTAATTCTAACGCCCACCCGTGAACTTGCCGCGCAAGTCGGTGAATCAGTCGGTAAATACGGTCAGCATGTTTATCCGCGTTTAAAAACCGAAGTCGTCTTCGGTGGCGTAAAAATTAATCCACAAATGATGCGTTTGCGCGGTGGCGTAGATGTCTTAGTCGCTACGCCCGGTCGTTTATTGGATTTAGTTCAACAAAATGCCGTTAAGCTGGATAAAGTGGAAATCTTGGTGCTGGATGAAGCCGATCGTATGTTGGACATGGGTTTTATTCGTGACATCCGCAAAATTATTGCCTTGTTGCCGAAGAAACGGCAAAACTTATTATTCTCGGCAACGTTTTCCGAAGACATACGCCAATTGACAACAGGCTTATTGGTTAATCCCATCAGAATAGATGTCGCACCGCGTAACACTGCCGCTGAAACCGTCGAGCAAGTCGCCTATTTGTGCAACAAAGCCAATAAAGCCGAATTACTGTGCCACTTAGTCAAAACCAACGATTGGCAGCAAGTGTTAGTGTTCACCAGCACCAAACACGGCGCGAATCGTCTCACCGAAAAACTCAATAAACTGGACATCAAGGCCGCCGCCATTCATGGCAACAAAAGCCAAGGTGCGCGTACCAGCGCGTTAGCAGGTTTTAAAGCAGGTGAAATTCGTGTGTTAGTCGCCACCGATGTTGCCGCTAGGGGGATTGATATTAATCTACTGCCACACGTTGTCAATTATGAACTGCCGCGTTCACCTGCTGATTATGTGCATAGAATTGGTAGAACAGGCAGAGCAGGTGAAGAAGGGCAAGCCATTTCTTTGGTGTCTCATGATGAAATAAACGATTTGCGTATTATTGAAAAATTGATTAAAACGCCGATTAAACGCGAACAAATTGCAGGCTTTGAACAAGCGGCAGTTGCGCCGCCCATGCCGCCTGAACCCCCACGCCCACCGCGGCAACCTAGAAATCAACCGCGTAAAACCGCCGCGCCAAAAACTAAATCCAAACCACGGCGTAGAAGTAATGAGCAATCTAAAAATTGAAAAAAGCTCAAGGCATTCAAAAATAACAGGGGATTTTTCTGAGCATTTGATTTTGTATTGGTTGTCAAAATACGGTTTTGAGTGCGCTCGCGTTGACCATGTGGGTATTGATTTAATCGCAAGAAATCCCACTACAAAAGAATTTATGGGTATCTCTGTAAAATCTAGGTCACGAAACGAAGGAAAAGACGGGCAATATGTCAGCCTGCCTAAAGATAATTTTGAAAAAATTGATATGGCTTGTGAAGCATTTGGCTGCGTACCCTATTTTGCAATAGTTGTTGATGAATTAAGTAAAATTCACTGTTTTATTTTATCAAAAGAGCATCTTCTTGATATTTTTCCTATAGGAAAATCAGTAAGTGCTTGGAAAATGTCTAACACTTGGCTTGAAAAATACAAAACAGATTCTGAAATCAAATACTTTTCCTTTGAGCATTCAACATCCAAATGGTGGTAACTTGCATTGAAATACGTTTATTTCTTGCACCAATACCTAAAACTATTTTCTGACTACAAATAAACTTACAAATTTTTTACCATGAAAAAAGTCGAACTCCTTTCCCCAGCGGGAACTATACGAAATATGCGTTACGCCTTCGCTTACGGCGCGGATGCTGTGTATGCAGGTCAACCGCGTTATAGCCTGCGCGTGCGTAACAACGATTTTCTCAGCGACAACTTAGCCAAAGGTATCAAAGAAGCCCACGACCTAGGCAAAAAATTCTTCCTCGCTACTAATGTCATTCCGCACAATGCCAAAGTGAAAACCTTCATGAAAGACATCGCGCCCATCGTCGCCATGAAACCCGATGCCATGATTATGGCGGATGCAGGTTTAATTATGATGATGCGTGAAGCCCATCCTGAAATGCCCATTCATCTATCGGTACAAGCCAACACCGTCAATTATGCGACGGTGAAATTTTGGCAAACAATGGGCGTGGAACGGGTGATTTTATCGCGTGAACTCTCGCTGGATGAAATTGCCGAAATTCGCCAAGAATGCCCCGACATGGAATTGGAAGTGTTTGTACATGGCGCGTTATGTATCGCCTATTCAGGACGCTGTTTATTATCAGGTTATTTTAATCACCGCGACCCGAACCAAGGCACTTGTACCAATTCTTGCCGCTGGAAATACGACACTAAACCCGCCCAAGAAAATGCTGAAGGCGATTATGTGTTAGCCCCTGACGCACAAGGTGCGGTTGCGTTATCCATGAATGAAATAAGCAATGCCAGTTGTGGCGGCGCAGAACGTCATCCGCTCGCCGATAACATTTACTTTTTGGAAGAAGAAGGACGCAAAGGCGAATTACTGCCCGTCATGGAAGATGAAAACGGCACTTACATCATGAATTCCAAAGACCTACGCGCCATTGAACACGTCCAGCGTTTAGTGGAAATCGGTGTCGATAGTTTAAAAATCGAAGGGCGTACCAAATCACATTACTACGTTGCCCGCACCGCGCAAACCTATCGGCAAGCCATTGATGATGCGTTAGCAGGTCGTGCGTTTCAACCTGAGTTAATCGGTGTATTAGAAAACCTAGCCAATCGCGGCTATACCGATGGCTTTTATCAACGCCATCATACCCATGAACAACAAAATTATTTATCAGGCTATTCCAAAAGTCATCAACAGCAATTCTGCGGCGAAATCAGAGAGTATGATGCGGCAACGGGCTTAGCGACTATTGACGTAAAAAATAAATTTTCCGTCGGCGATAAATTGGAATTAATTTTACCCGAAGGCAACCAAGATATTATTGTCGAACGCATGGAAGGAATGTACGGACAAGAAATGCAGGAAGCATCAGGCGGCGGCTATGAAGTCAAAATACCGTTACCCAATATGCCTAATACACATGGGTTGTTAGCGAGGTATTATTAATACGTTAATCAAACGTAATCACCCTTTGTCCACGAAAAGCACGAAAGACACGAACAATTTATTATTTTCGTGCTTTTTGCGTTTTTCGTGGAAAGTTATGTATTGGTACTTTTTAACATGGCAAATAAACAGTTGATGCTAGCCGCCAATTAATACGGTCGGCAAACCTAAAATAATACTACCACCATGTGCTGTTAAATCGCCCATTCTGGCGGCGGGCAGTTTGTTAATCAGTACCGTCATTGAACCTTTTAAGATGACATCGGGCGGTCCTACACAGGTTGCCATGTCGGTGACTCTTGCAGCGGGAAGTTTGCCAATCAATACAGTGACTGCACATGGGGGCAATATCGGACCACCGACGTGCGGTACAACACCTGTTACCATTGGGCAAACGTGCATATCGGTAACTCTTGCGGCGGGTTGTCCCATAATATTTCCTGCTTTACGGTAAGAGTTTAAAGTGTATTTAACTGCACAGTTCGACCATCACCACCACTGGCGATATTAATCCCTTGTTGCAAAAAAAGCTGGTAGTTGTCATTGACTTGACTTGCCTCGCCTTGTGTCGCAGCCAGCATGACTGCACCGACGACGGCTTTAGCAAATAATTTTTCATCAGGTGGAATAACGGCTTCTGGTACTGGAGATATATCGTCACCACTCCAAAAAGCGGCAATGGCTGCCCAACTGGCGGCGGTTTTATAGCCCGTTGCATCTGCCGCTGGTAAGGTTAATTTTCTGTTGTCTTCAGTGGGCTTGTACACCCACGCTTCGGCAAGATCAATGGCTTTGATTTCATTCACGGGTGTTTTATCAGTCAGCCCCTTTCGGGCGCATAAACACGCCCACCATGTCGCTTCACGTTTAGGCAGAGCATGAGCTAAAAAACGCACTGCGTCAGGATAGAGCTTCAAATCTATCAGTTGATACAGATAATCCGCCGTTGTTGGGTTGTTTTGCAATAGTACGGCGGCTTGTTCATCAAGTTCTAAACCCTGACAAATGGCTAATGCGTTCGCTTGTTTTATTTTAGTAAACATTATGTCTGTCATCCTAAAGCCTCCATTAGTTAATCATGGTAACACCACCTGTCAGCGTCAACATCGCATCGCCGCTGACTGTGGTTTTTAGGCTTTTGGCATCCAATTTTGTATCTGCTTGGACTGTCACCATAACGCCTTTGATGGTGATACCCGATTGCTCAATTTTAATGCTGTTGCTTCCTACTTTTAGTTCAATAGAGACCGCTGCGGTAACAGTCGCTTTACCCGCATTAATATCAACCGTATAGTTACCCGTCTTAACCGTCAATTTATCATTGCCCTGATTGAGCGTGGTAGTACGGTCATTTTGAATTTCTGTGGTTTGGTCGCCTTTATCTTTTTTATCTAGTCCGATTTTTCGCGTTTCGTTGTTTTCAATCACACAGTTAAAATCTTTTTCAGCGTGAAAATAAACTTCTTCTGAGCCTTTTTTATCTTCAAAACGCAGTTCATTGAAATTGTCCGCCACACCTTCTTTGGAGCTGCGGGTTTTTAAGCCGCTTTGCGTTTGATTGGCAGGCAAGGTGTAAGGCGGCATTTGCACACTGTTATAGACACTGCCTGTTATCAGTGGTCGGTCGGGATTACCTTCTAAAAAGCTAACCACGACTTCTTGTCCGATACGCGGTAATGATACCCAGCCCCACTGTTTACCCGCAATGGGGGTGGCAACGCGCATCCAACAAGAGCTAGTTTCATTCTTTTTACCTTCTCTATCCCAATGAAACTGTACTTTGACGCGCCCATATTTATCTGTCCAAATTTCTTCGCCGTCTTTACCAACCACCGTGGCAGTTTGAGGTCCTTGCACAAACGGCACGGGCGTTAGACGTTGGGGACGAAATCGTTGCGTGGAACGAATGACTTTAAAATTACATTCGTAACGATTTTCTTTACCTGCCTCTGAACGATATTGGTTAGAAACAATGAGAACATTAGCCTGTGTGACGATGTGTCTGGCATTTTCAGTAGCTATATAATGATCTTTCAGGGTAAATAATATACCTGCCCTTAAACCCATTACATTGCCACATCCTTGAATAACTTCATAATTGCTTTGTAATTCATCGAGTCGTATATTGGAATATGCCTCACCTATAGGCGGTTCAAAATAATTACCAGGATAATCGTACTGTTCTCCTTCTGCTTGGCTATAGGATTTTTTCTCGGTAAATTTGGTGATTAAATTACTTTTAGGTTTTTCAAAATCGTAATCGTTTAATACATAAGTACCTGATTGAACTTGGTGTACGGTTTGCCATTTAAAAATATGATCTTGTTTTTTGCGCTCTACATTTTCGGGAGGGAAATAAGAGATGGTTTCATAGTTACTGATAGTTTGATAGGCGTTGACCGAATCAGCAATAATCAGGGTATGTTTAGCGTTGCTATGTTCAAAGAAGTAAAAAATACCTTCATATTCCATTAGACGACTGACAAAATTAAAATCCGTTTCGCGGTATTGAACACAATAATTTCGCGGTTTGTAACTACCAGTTAATTCCAGTTTAAAATCACTAAAACCGTTGTCGGTAAATATTTTTTTGATAATATCAGGCACCGATAAATCCTGAAAAATACGGCAATCACTGGTGCATGTTAAAAACCATAACCACGGACTCAATACCGCACGGTATAAAAAATAATCATCTTCCGCGCCGTGATGTCTAAATTGAGTGACTAATCCGTGAAAATAGCGTGTACCGCCGCCAGAAGGTAATTCCACCGCAACGACCATTGTCTGCCCCAGCACTTTATTGACAACCACCGAACTTAAGTTTTTACTTTCCACCAGCAAGTCTACTTCATATTCAAACAGTCGACTCATTTCTTCAGTGCCTGTCATACGACTGAATAGTAGTACGTCTTTACCTAACGGGGTGGTAACCGAAGCGAAGCGATTATCTTGTAATGACATGATTTAAGGATTCCTGATAAAAAATGGGAAGCAGCTACTATTGTTTACAAAGTACACACGCGTCCTACCCTATTCGTTAAAACATTATTTAGGCTCTACCGTGCGGTTGTCTGGGTTGACCTTATAGTAACGGTCTTTTTCATCGGTGATAGTGAGCGTATCACTGAAAAATGCTTTGGACATAGATTTAATGAAAACATCCTGCACATCACTTTCCAAGGTTTTGTCATAAGGTATGCTGTAGATTTTCAATACCCATAATTCCTTGCCACTGTCCGTATCAATAGCGGCAATGTAACCGCCATTCTGATCTAACCCCCGTTCTTTGCCCCAGTGTATGACTTCAAAGCGTAGTTTGCCAATCACGACAGGATCAACTGTTGGCGGTGCTATCCGTTTGGCGGTCAGTCCACTGGGTTCGTTTACTTGATTAACATCGGCAGCGACAGCACCGCTAACTATTGCCACCAGACAAGCTATCCATATTGTTTGTTTTAACATAGTAAAACCTCCCTACGCTGTGGATTATGCAGGTGATACCGTTCGTGTCTCAGTATCCACCATATATTTGCGCCCCCGCTCATCAGTTATTTTAAGTTTATGACCGAATAAACTCTTGGACATTGATGCGATAAAAATATCTTGGACATCGGATTCAAGTGCTGGGTCGTAAGTAATATCATAGATTTTCAGCACCCACAATGGCTCGCTGCGGGTGCTGTCAAATGCTTCTATATAGCCGCCATTCTGTCCTAAGCCTCTATCTTTGCCCCAATGTATAGCTTCAAAGCGTGTGTTTTTAATCGTTACGGGCGGCACGTTCTTAGGTCCTAGCCGTTTTGCCATTAGCGTGTCTTGATTACTCATGTCGTCACCCTCGTTGCAATTTTATTTCCAAGTGTTACTGAAGTCGGAAGCGGATAGATAACCTGCTAAATCCAACATAAAGTACCCCCAACTATCGGCGTTGTCGATAGTTTTAGCATAAGGTAGCGTGTTTTTGTCGGGCTTTAAGCCTGAGCTATCATAACGGTGATCTTGCGTGCTGACTTCATGATGAGACAGTTCGTGTAAAATCGTTTCCGCGCATAGCCAGAGTTTACCGCTATTTCCTTTTAGACGGGTAAAAGCCCCTTCTAAGTAGATGACTGGAAATCCGCCGCCTTCACCACCTCGAAACGCACCACCGAAATAATCATTGCGTTGTTTACGCCAATCCAGATAATCCGTGAAGACCAGTGTACTTGAACTGCACGCGGCAGCAATTTTTTTAATCCCCGCTGACAGTTTGCTCAGTGCGTCGTTTAGTTCAGTATCAGTACTGTCTGCATCGAGAAACCACCGCCTAACCATTTTTTTAGCCTCATCATTTTTGGCATCAACTTTGACTTGGCAATCCATCGCTATTTTGCGAGCAACGCCCAGTGCGTCACACATTAATTCCTGCTCTTTAGCAGTGAATATTTCGTTGTCTTGTTCCAGTTTAGCTTTGATGGTGTCATCTGAGCCAGCTAATTCATCAAAAATTTGCTTAGTATGTTGCTTGGGCGGCGAATAAACCCAGACATCTTGCCCGCCTTGTTTATGGGCATGGTAAACGTGTTTAGCCATCTTAAGCACGGCGGCACGTTCAATCCAAGTGCCAGGAGAGGTCTTATTTTGTGCAGCGTTGTAAATGACTTCACCTGGACCTCCACCCAAAAAGAACACGGCGACAGCGTTGGTGTGTTTGCTTTCATCAAGAATTTTTTTGCGTAATTTGTCGGTGACATCTGCATGACCTGAGTCAAATCCAGAGAGTCCAAATAGTGATGCAATCGGACAAGTTTGCGTTAAATACTTGTCCCAATCAGGTACGGCGAATTTCTGCTTGGTCAGCACATCTCGTGCTTTAGTGTAAACGGGAGTAAATTTACTCATTGCCAATCTCCAAACATTCAGTGAGTGATAGTCAGGAAGTGCACCCATACCAGGTTTAGCATTCCAGCTCATAGGATGGGAAGAACGAAGCCCCCCCCCTCATACAGCATATCTATGATGGGTTTCAACTATTGCCTCTACCCATCCTACGACTACGACTAATTATTAATAAAATGGGCTTTTTATTCAAACCCATACCCAAATTCTCCATCTTGCACGCTAACATGCACGCGCTCAATGGGCTTTCCTTCCATCATCCGCGTTAAAAACTCGGTACTGATATGTGGCAACATGGTATTGGTCAAAATCGCATCAATCATCCGTCCGCCGCTTTCTAGCTCGGTACAACGACTGGCTATAAGTTTCACGACTTCGTCATCATAAGTGAACGGTACTTTGTGGCTTTCGGCGATGCGTTTTTTAATACGCCCCAATTGCAATCTGGCAATCGCACCCATCATTTCATCGCTGAGTGGATAATATGGAATCACCACTAAACGCCCCAACAACGCAGGGGGGAACACTTTTAATAACGGTTCACGCAAGGCTTTGGCAATATCTTCGGGTTCGGGCATCAGGTCTGGGTCTTTGCACAGGTTCATAATCATGTCTGTGCCTGCGTTAGTGGTGAGTAGGATTAAGGTGTTTTTAAAATCAATCACCCTGCCCTCACCGTCTTCCATCCAACCTTTATCAAACACTTGAAAGAAAATTTCATGCACGTCAGGATGGGCTTTTTCCACTTCATCCAATAACACCACGCTGTAAGGACGGCGGCGCACGGCTTCGGTCAATACGCCACCTTCGCCATAACCAACATAACCTGGAGGTGCGCCTTTTAGTGTGGAGACGGTGTGGGCTTCTTGGTATTCGCTCATATTGATGGTGATGACGTTTTGTTCACCGCCATACAATGACTCTGCCAACGCCAAAGCCGTTTCAGTTTTACCAACACCCGACGTTCCAGCCAACATAAACACGCCAATCGGTTTATTCGGATTATCCAATCCCGCCCGCGAGGTTTGTACGCGTTTGGCTATCATCTCTAGCGCGTGGCGTTGTCCAATAATACGTTGTTCAAGGTTGTCGGCGAGCTTCAACACGTTTTCAATTTCATTTTTCACCATTCGCCCGACGGGAATACCAGTCCAATCTCCGACCACCGAAGCTACAGCTTGCGCGTCTACACTCGGTAAAATCAGCGGTGATTCGCCTTGTAGTTCATGTAATTTGGCTTGCAGGGCTTTGAGTTCTTCAAGTAGTTGTTCGCGAGAAATAGGATCAGTAATTGCACTGTCCATGACGGCATCGGCAGCTTTTTCTAAATCACTGTCTGTGCCTTCTACTTTGCCAATCAAAGCGCGAAGTTGTGCGCGAATATCGAGGATGTTTTTCACTAGCTCACGCTCGGTGTTCCAGCGGTCTTCAAGACCGCTGAGCCGTTCTTTTTCAACCGCTAATTTTTCAGCCGCTAAGGTTTCGCGGTCTTTTATATCAATGCCTACGGCTTTTTCACGGGCAATAATTTCAAGTTCTGTGTTCAGCGCGTTAATGCGTTTACGGCAATCATCCACTTCAGCAGGCACGGCGTGTTGGCTAATCGCCACACGAGCAGAAGCCGTATCTAATAAACTGACAGATTTATCGGGTAGTTGCCGTGCTGGAATATAACGATGTGACAATTTGACTGAGGCTTCTAATGCTTCATCGAGAATTTGTACTTGATGATGTTTTTCCATCATGGTGGCAACGCCGCGCATCATTAAAATAGCTTTTTCTTCGCTAGGTTCGTTGACTTGCACGACTTGAAAACGACGCGTGAGCGCGGGGTCTTTTTCGATGTGTTTTTTATATTCGGCAAAGGTAGTGGCGGCGACGGTGCGTAATGTGCCACGCGCTAAGGCGGGTTTTAATAAATTGGCAGCATCACCTGTACCCGCCGCACCGCCTGCACCAACTAGTGTATGGGCTTCGTCGATAAATAAAATAATGGGTTTTTCGGAAGACTGCACTTCTTCAATTACTTGGCGCAATCGGTTTTCAAATTCACCTTTCATACTCGCGCCTGCTTGTAATAAACCAACATCGAGAGTGCGTAATGTCACATCTTGCAGGGAAGGCGGTACATCACCTGCAACGATTTTTTGTGCGAAGCCTTCGACGACGGCGGTTTTACCTACGCCCGCTTCGCCTGTCAGTATCGGATTGTTTTGTCTGCGGCGCATCAGTATGTCGATGACTTGGCGAATTTCTTCATCGCGTCCGACGATAGGATCCATTTTGCCAGAACGGGCTTGTTCAGTTAAATCGACGGTGAATTGTTTTAAGGCTTGTTGTTTGCCCATTTGCGCGGGAGCCATTGCGCCGCTGGCTTCACCTGGCACTGCACCGCCGCCAACTTGAAAGCCGTCACTGGCAATCAAGCCGTGTTCAGGCGAACTGCTGAGGATTTCATCAAAACGTTCAGTTAAGGTTTCGGCTTTGATCTTTTCAAATTCTTTAGAGATGCTTAATAACGCGTGGCTTAGCCCTTTGGTTTTCAGTATGCCAACAATTAAATGTCCAGAGCGTACTTGTGATTCACCAAACATCAGCGTACCGAATACCCAGCCACGTTCAACAGCATCTTCAATATGGGAGGATAAATCGGAAATGGATGTTGAGCCTCTAGGCAAGCGGTCTAGGGCATCGGTGAAGTCTTTGGCTAAGCGTGAGGGGTCGAGATTGAATTGGCGGATGATTTTGTGTAGGTCGGAGTCTTGTAATTGTAATATCTGATGTAACCAATGCACCAGTTCGACATAAGGATTACCGCGCATTTTACAAAATACCGTGGCACTTTCTATGCCTTTGTAACAGACGGTGTTGAGTTTACCAAATAAGGCGACTCGGCTGATTTCGGTCATGATTTTTCCTCTTTGTTATTTGTAGGGTATACATCGCATACCGTGATGATTATGAGGTACGCGATGCGTACCCTACGCAGCTACGCGGCAGGTTAATAAAATATCCGTTCTCTTATTGTAGTCTGATCGTATGGCATACAGGCTGGAATATAATCAAGTTTTAAATTGCCTGATTCCCCCACTTCTTTTAAAAAAGAATTAGCTTTAGTTTGTATATGTAACATTGAATCAATTTCTTCATATTCGATTGCCTTGGCATACTGAAAATCATCTATGTATTTACTAACTTGTAGCGGAGCTCCACCCATTGCACCATGCGTTGCTCTGTAACGTATTCTTTGAGCTTTGCAAGGTGGCTCATATTTCGTACCAGCATTTCCAAAGCTAAAACCTGTTCCATCGCAATCAAATCTACACGCATCACGCATAGCTTTGTTATAGCGTTCTAGCTGTTTTATCCGATTTTCATCGCGGGTAATTGCTTCCTTTGTCGTTAGCATCGGTATAGTTTGATTATGTTTCAATCTTTTGTATTCAGGAGTATTAATAAAATAGTTAGAAAACGCTTCGTCTCTCATTAAATGCAAGCACCTCGCTACATTTGATGGTATTACATCGGCATCAAATCCTAGTGCGCGGTCAACAGCATCAAAAAGAAGCATTGCATTAATATTAATTTTTAATGTTTTAAGTTTATGCGCAACGTATATACAAGCGGCTCCTCCCCGACTATGTCCAACCAGTGTTATTGGAGGATTAGCAAATCTCTCTCTATCACTCATAATTATTTTATAAAGGTTGTCACCAATTTCCCAAGTTTCCGTTCCAAATTTTTCAGGTCCTCTGAGATAAACAGAACCTGAACTTTGTTTATGTATTTTCCAACAAAAACCTCTACTCATATCGGAAAAGTATTTCTTTGAGTCATGCTCACCCGTGCCATCAATAATATAAATCATACTGCCTCTCTAGTTTTTCTGAACGCAGAAAAAACTTTTTACCCAACTAATTTCTAAAAATTCATTGATTCAAAGTCTACCCCAAAACGGATTAAGCCTCAGGTCATCGGCATCGTGTTCACTCTCGCGCTCACCTAGCCACGATGTCCAGTTATAGGGTATGCCCGCATACCATGACTGCGTACTATGACGATTATGAGGTACGCGATGCGTACCCTACATGGCTAACAAAACGGTATATTTTGGTGTAAATATTGGGGGCGCAATATTTATATGCTACGGATTGATAACTTGACCATATACGTCTTTTTCAAATTGCTCACCTTCTTCGTCAGGAAAGTCTATACCATCAAGATTATCCGCCCAGTGTACTAATTCATGTAGCAAGGTCACGCCAACCAAGTAAACCTTTTTGTCGTATTTAGTCTTGCGCAGCCCATGACCGTCCTCGAATTCTTGCACGATACCATCGTGAATGTTGATTTCGTTAGCATCTACCGAGAAGTCGAATAGCCCCACTGCACCGACCAATGCCTTAATGGTAATGTGTGGCTCGTTATCCCATTTCAAAGCTCGCTTTAGTGTCGCTCTGTCAATTTGACCATATTTTTGAAACGCAGCAACGATGGCTTTTGATTCAACTACCTGTGGTAAAGCATAACGAACGTATTGTGTAAATTTCGGGTATTTAACTTGGTCTTGGTGTATCATTTTCATGATCATTCTCCATCTAGGTTAAGTGTTTAGTGTTCTGCCACGTTAATAACATCCAAGTACCAAATACCTTGTCGTTTGCTGAAATTCGCTGAGCCGATTACCCCTTCAACCCGAAAGGCAAATGCTGTCTTAGCATGATTATTGTCAACAAGCAATTTTGTAATTTCAAGTGCGTTTTGGTCTTGACCTTGGACAATTTTAACAGCTTCACCAACAGCGGTTATTCCTTCAAGGTTAATAGTGGTGCTAGTTTGGTTGTTGATGTGCAGAGGCTTACGTTGCGGTCTCACATCAAAGTGATAGTATTGAGCTAATTGGGGGGCATTAAGCAAGAGTTGTAAAACTGCCCGAACGTCATCCGCTGAATCAGCAATAGCTTGGGTTGTAATCATTAGTAGCACTCCAAATAAAAGTTTAAATTTCATTATGGTTTCATCCTATAGTTTGATACTCGACAACAAAAATGGATGTCGAAATTTGGGTAACATTAATACTTCAACACATAATCGGTGAATGTTGGCTTTACTACTGGGTTGGCTAATACAAATTCAGCCTACTAAAAACATTTATCATTTAGCTAGCCTCCAAAAATCAGCAAAACTAAACCCAAACTCTACATACTGATTTAAAGTTTCCCCCAAAACGGATTAAGCCTCAGGTCATCGGCATCGTGTTCACTCTTACGCTCACCTAGCCACGATGTCCAGCCTAGGTGAGCGGTTTCGCCAAGTCGCGCTTGTGGGACGTGGTCTTTTTTCAGTACTAAGTTGACATCCCAACTTAAGGTATCGCCGCTGTAATTGCGAATAATGGCGGTGAGTTGGTCGAGTCGATAGCCGTTGGGTAATAGGCTGAAATATTCGTTTAATGTTAATGCGCCAAAACGTATGCGGAATTTATGTTGGCAGCCCCACACTTTTGAACCCAATATGGTGGAGCATCCTAATTCGCCTGTTAATGGGTTGTCGCCAAGTCGGGTTAAATCGGACGGCTGAATAGTCAGCCATTCGCCAACAAATTGTTCAACACTGACGGTAAGGCGAAAATAATCGGCGAGTAAGGCTCTTAAGCCTTCGGCGGATTTGCTTTGATTGGCTAAAAAGCCTGTGTAGTGAAATTTAGCAATGTCAGGTATGGCATCACGTTCACGCAAGCTGTCTGTGCCGAAGCCTGCGAGTGAACCGATGTAGCTGCCGAATTTGTCGTCTTCGGGGCGGTCAAAACTGATGGTGGGTTCGGTGTTTGCCCACGCCCGATAGAATAAACAGATAAGCCGATGGTGAAACATATCGGCAAAACCAGCCAGCGTGTGGTCTCGATGGTAGTGAATGCGTTCGTGGATGTATTCGGTTAAATGGGTGGGCATGGGACCATTGGTGCCGAATAAACCAAAAAACCGCTGCTTCAATAACGGGGCTAGTCCTTGGGTGCGGTTTTTAAAAGACGTGAGTGTGGAGGTTTCAAAGGTCAGGGCAACGTGCTGTCCTAATCTTATTGGCGGTTCATGGCATGGACGCTGGGAATGTCCAAAGCGCACTTTGTCTCTATACGCGCATTCTACTAGGCGCATCACTTGAAAAAAGCCGTAACGCTGCGGCTCTTGTAGTAGCGATTCTTCTAAGCGAGATGCCGCTGTCCGATTCTCGTTGGCCATCGCATTATTTCTCCACGGTCGCTGGTTTTTAGTACGGTTTCGGTAAATGAATTTAAGGAAACGTATTGGGCAAAAAATTGTTCGACTACCATGCCTAATAAAAATACGCCGCTGCCTTCAAAAGCGGATTCATCAACGGTCAGGGTTATTTCCAGTCCACGTCCAAAGACGATAGGTCCTGCGGTGTTGATACGTCTAACGATGGGTTTGGAGTGTATGGCTAACACGCCTTCAATTTGTTTGCGAAAACTTAAGTCGCTGTTATCACCGTACAAAGACAATAAGCTACGAAATGCACTCGCGCCTTCTTTTTCGCTATTATTGAGTAGTGATAAATAGTTGAGCGATAGGTGATTGATGAGTTTCCACGCGGTGTCTTTGTAGGCATTGGACGGGCGCGGTTTAGTGGGGCCCGATAAACAACGGATGGATTTAACGGGCGCACCTGTTTGAATGGTGAAGTCGGTGTCGCCGATACCGATAGGCAGTTGCAAGGGCAGGTCTCGATTGGTGCAGAGGGTTTCTAATCCTAGTTGTCTTAATTCACTATTAAACGGGGCTTCGTTGCTGTCAACGATGGCAATAAAAATTTCGTTGCCGACATAGCTGGAGCGAGGGCCTTGTAGTTTTTGCTTGGTGGACATTACACGCGGTGAGCGAATAACGGAATAATACGCCCGTCGTTGTGCGTGGCTGGCATCGCTACTGGCTTGGTAAAACGGTAAAAATGTTTGTTGGTCGTCGGAGGTACTACCAAAGCCTGTTACGTCTCGAATTTGGTAGATTTCATAATCTAATGGGCGGGTGCGGTCTGGAACGATATGGTATTCGTTGGTTTGGTTGCTTAAATGAATTCTATCGGCACGTTTGGGAAATACGTTAATGGCAGGCACGCAAAATAGGGCAAAGCGTGTTGCGTCAACTTCATTAACTAAGCGTGGATTACTGCGATTTAATAAGATAATAATGTCGATTTCATTGTCATCACATTGTTGTAACGCGGGTTGTAATTGCGTTAATTCAGCAAACATATAGCGTTCTGGAAAGGCAAAATATTCTTGTAATAGCCGATAGCCTTGGAATGAACGCGGCGTGTAAGGCAGTAAAGCGTCTTCTGGCGCAAAGCCAACAGGTAATACAGCGGATTGTTTGATGATGTGTTGCCAAGCCAGTGGGCGGTTAATCGGTTGAACAACAACGGCGATGCTATTGGCGTGCAGTTGTTCATAAATTTGCATCGGTAATTCACCGACTCCGCGCAAATACAGCGGTAAATTATTTAATTTAAGCTGATTAAACGTTAAGCCAGCGGTACTTTTTAGCCGTAGACGAATGGCGGCTTTCAGCCCGTGTAAACTGGGAACGCCAAGATTAGCAACTGCACCAACACCGTTAAGGTATTCTGCTTCGACTAATTCGATAGACCACAGTGTTAGGTCGTGCGCGGTGCGATATTCACAGGCGGTTTGTTCGCCTTTGCCAATTTGACTGCGTAAGGCGGTTTCTTTAGCGATTAAAAATCCTTCATTGAGCGAGCCTTCCATTAAATCAGGCTGAAACTGCACCACTGTCATAGATGGCGTGGGCGACAGGTAATGTGGATAAACCATCTCCAGCAGATGCTGGGTAAAACGTGGAAATTCGGCATCGACTTTAAGCTGTACTCGCGCTGATAAATACGCGAAACCTTCCAGCAAACGTTCGACATAAGGGTCAGCGCATTCAAAGCTGTCTAATCCTAAACGACCTGCAATTTTTGGATATTCGAGGGCGAATTCTCCCGCCATTTCGCGGATGTGTTGCAGTTCATGATTGTAGTATTTGAGTAATCGAGGATCCATGCTGTTAGCCTTTATCAATAATTTCCATGCTACCTGTTTCTAAATCCAACTCAGTTCTAAGATATAAACGTAACGGTAAAGGTTGCGCCCAAAGATCACCTTCAATATCAAAGGTCATGGCATTTTGATTAAAAATATTGTCTGAAGCGGTGACATTGACAACCACCGACTCTGGAAAAATTCTCGGTTCAAAATCCCAGATCGCTTGGCGTATTTGCTTTTGTATTTCTGGAACATCAGCACTCGATAGCGTCGTACCCACTAGATCATGAATACCATAATTAACAACGGAATGGCTGACTAACGGATATTCATCCAAATCTTGAATAGCATCCAAAGTACTGGTATTTAATAACCACGCTAAGTCTCTTAACACGCATTGCCGAAGTTTATTCAATGATAAAACCCGTTGTTCGCGTGATTCTTGTTCTTTATCGGGTGCGTCATCAGCAAGGCGATCTAACAGCGAGGGTTGCAAGCGTTCTTTTTGAGTTAGCTCAGCCACGACTGTTACATCACAGTATTAAATTTGATTTCACGGCTATCCATAAGCGCGTAATCATTTTCATTGGTACTGAATAGCCTTTGTCCTAAACCGATAAACGTTGCTTCGTTTAATTCTAGCCATTCGGTTTTACGCGCAAGGCGTAGCGTGGAATCTGCCTCTGTTTCTGAGTCGGGGTAACGGGTGGGAATTAAACCAAACGCATCACCGCCATTTGTCCATACAAAGTGTGCAGGCATCCATACCATATCACGCAAATCGGCAGGTTCTTCAATTTGAATTTCTTGGATTTGTTGAAAAGGAATCCAGTAATAACGACCGTTGACAATGGCTTCAAGGACAGGACCCAAGCGTGCATCGGCATCGGCTATCCATTCAAATGCTTCGCCGTTAATCGTACCCGCTGTGACAGGTGCGAGTTCAAAGGCTTGATCTCGTAGGATTTGCGCTTCTTTATGTTGTTGTTCGATGTTGAGTTTCAGGGCTTGTTGTAATAACGCCATCCATTGTGTGGGTTGACCAAACACTATCGGCGTTTTTTTGCCTAGAAAAATTTGTTTGCGTAATACTTCGCAACTAATGGCTTCTCGATAGGTTTGTACCATCGCGAGATTAGAGGCATTCAAATCACCTGAAATGTTTAATTGTGTTAAGGCTCTATCCCATTCGCCAAGTACAGCTAGAAGCTGAAATAAAAACGTTCGCAGTCTTGCATTGGCAGGGTCTTTTTTAACCTGATTTTGCAGTTGTAATAAGGCTTCGTTAAGATTGCCTTCTTGTAAGTGCTGTTCTGCTAAGTTCATAAGTTATCGAGTCCTTGGGCTGAAAAAGGTGTGAAGAAACATAAAGTTTCTTCACACGCAGTTTTTTATTTGGTGATGTTTTCTTGAATACTGAATTTATATTCTTTTTTACCGCCCTCAGCCGAGCCATCGGTTTTTTGTGGCTGATAAGCGTATTCAAATTCAGCAAAGTTAAGGCTGACATTTTCAGTCAATCTATCTTCACCACCACTGCCACCCATACTGACCGAAGTTACAATGACCTCTTTCATCTTGATGATGATGTATTCGAGTTGGCTATGTCCCGCTTTACGAACCACTAAAGTGGCTTCTTTGTGATGCGTACCTCTACAGCAACTTGAGACCAACATATTTGATGAAGAATCAATATGTTTGGTGAAGCTGATGTCTTGAACATGGACTTTGCCAGAACCACCACCGCCGCCCTGATGAGTAGTGCCGCTTTGTGACATACCCCAGCTCCACGCTAATACGTCGATTTCATCTTTATGTTTGCTATCTTTGGACTCACCTTTAAGGTCGCCAATTTTGATAAACATATCTACAGCCATGATCTTCTCCTTACGTTAAGTTGTACTACAAAGACTCTTGTAAGGTACATATTACAATCCTTACTTGAGCATAATTTAACCAAATTACCCACCACCTTTTGTTGAAGGTAGTTTGGAAACCAGTCTTAATGAGACTGTCAAACCTTCAAGTTGATAATGCGGTCTTAGAAAAAATTTAGAGGTATAATAACCGGGATTACCTTCTACTTCTTCAACGACCACCTCAGCCGCTGCCAGTGGTTTAGTGGCTTTGGTGGATTCACTGGAATGCTCTGGATCACCATCCACATAATTTAACACCCACTCATTAAGCCAACGTTCCATATCCGTACGTTCTTTAAATGAGCCGATTTTGTCACGCACGATACATTTCAAATAATGTGCAAAACGGCAGGTGGCAAACAGATAAGGTAAGCGAGCTGCCAGATTAGCGTTGGCAGTGGCATCTGGATCGTCGTATTCAGTAGGTTTTTGCAACGATTGCGCACCAATGAAGGCAGCAAAATCGGAGTTCTTTTTGTGTATCAGTGGCATAAATCCAGCTTTGGCGAGTTCTGCTTCACGGCGATCACTGATGGCGATTTCGGTTGGGCATTTCATATCTACGCCACCATCATCGGTAGGAAACGAATGGACAGGTAGATTTTCTACCGCACCACCTGATTCAATACCACGAATTCTGGAACACCAGCCGTATAGTTTAAAAGATCGGTTGATATTGGTTGCCATCGCATAAGCGGCATTGCTCCAAGTATAATTTTTACTATGCGCTGCTTCAGTGTTTTCTTCAAAATCAAATTCGTCAACAGGGTCGGTTTTAGCACCGTAAGGTAATCTGGATAGAAAACGCGGCATGGCTAAACCGATATATCTGGAATCCTCGGATTCACGCAATGAACGCCAAGCGGCATAATCAGGCGTAGAAAATATTTTGGTTAAATCGCGTGGATTAGCCAGTTCGCTCCACGAATCCATTTGTAGAGTAGAAGGCGCGACACCTGCAATAAACGGGGCGTGCGAGGCGGCAGAAATCTGGGCAATTTGTGCTAACAATTCGACATCTTGAGGCGAATGATCGAAATGATAATCGCCCATTAAACAGCCAAACGGTTCGCCACCGAATTGACCGTATTCTTCTTCATACAGTTTTTTAAATAATGGGCTTTGATCCCATGAAATACCTTTGTATTTCTTTAAGGTTTTACCCAGTTCTTTTTTTGAGATGTTCATCACTCTTATTTTCAGCATCTCATCGGTTTCAGTATTATTAATCATGTAATGCAGTCCTCGCCAAGTGCCTTCCAATTTTTGAAAGTCTTCATGATGAAGAATAAGATTAATTTGTTCGGTTAGTTTTTTGTCAATTTGCGCAATAATCGCGCTAATCGAAGCAATGGCATCATCAGATACCACTGAGGTGTCTTTAAGAACATATTGAGCCAGTGTTTGAACAGCATTTTCAACTTCAGCTTTGGCTCTGTCTGACTTGGGTTTAAATTCTTTATTCAGTAGCAAAGAGAAATCACTAACTTCTTCTACTTGCCCTGTCGGTTGTGCAGCGGTTGCATTTTCTAATTCTGCCATGACTTATTCTCCACTCTCTTCAGTGCCTACTTCTTTCGTTTCTACGGCATCGTTAGGCTTGGGCGCAGCGATTAGCGATTGCAATAACGCGGGGTCTTTAAGTACCCGCGCAATTAAATCTTCGGCACCCTCTTTACCATCCATATAAGTGACTAAATTCGCCAGTTGGGTTCTTGCTTCCATTAATTTATCTAAGCCCGCAACTTTCTTGGCAATTGCCGCTGGAGAAAAATCGTCCATGCTTTGAAAGGTAATATCGACATTCAGATTGCCTTCACCTGTGAGTGTATTAGGCACTCTAAAAGCCACTCGCGGTTTCATCGCTTTCAATCGGTCATCAAAATTATCAACATCAATTTCCAGAAGTTTGCGATCGCCAACAGATGCAAGAGGATCGGCAGGATTACCCGATAAATCCGCTAATACACCCATAACAAAAGGCAGTTGAACTTTTTTTTGCGCACCATATAATTCAACATCGTATTCAATCTGTACTCTGGGGCAACGGTTACGCGCTATGAATTTTTGACTACTTTGTGCCATTTAACACCTCTACTTGTTATTAATAATTATTGTCTTGATCTTCATCGTATTGCTTGCCTAAAATTACTTTCGCCTCATCCATCCCTGTCGGTGCTATTTCTTTAAGTGCATCCATAAAACTTTTACCCACCATTTTTATGGCTCGCTCAACAAAGAGTGGAACAGGACTTGAAGGCTCATGTTTTCGGTAATAATCGCAAACTTGGTTGAGCGTTTTAATCACATCTTGGTTGTTATTGATAACGCCTAAGGCTGATTTGCTAGGGCTTGACGAGCTTGTCACCGCGACTTCACCATTAACAAAATTGCCCTCTGTTGCCGCTGTTTGATCCGTGTCTACACCGCCCGCCTTTTTCTCGATGTTAGCGAGCAGAAAGGCTTTGCATTCTTTTAAAAAGTTGCGTAGACCAGCAAAACTAGGCGCGTTACTGATGCCAACATAATCGGTTATTACATTTTCTAATTGATTGATGTCGTCAAGGCTGACAGAAACTGCTTGAAAAGTGTGCTGTAACGACTCTAATTCACAGTCTTGAACAGCACCATCAATAGTGGCTTGATTGACGGCTTGCTCATTGCTGGTGGCGGTAGATTTTCCAGAGGCAATACTGATTTGCCGAAAATTAAAGTGTCCAAGTAATTTGGATTCCAGCAGCGGGGTTTGTTGTAGCGACCACAGCATAGTGTCGTGGTCACATAAGGCTAAGAGGGTATTAATTCTTTCGGTAGGGTCGTTATCATCATCGGGGTCTAGCTGAGGATGAATGGTGTCCCAGCGATTTTCCACTAGCGTTTTAATGAGTCCCAAGCCATCTTGTAAGCCTGAAAACCCCTCAAGAGCGATGAGAGCGCGTAAATAACAAATCAGTACGCGTAAATCGATGGTTCTGGTTAATAATGCTTCAGATTGTTTTTTTATATCCCGCCAGTTAGGCGGTTCCGCTTCGGTAACGGTATCGCCCATTTGTTGTTCGGGCTTGCCTTTAATTGCTTGCTCAAGTTCGATAAATGCAGGGTCATATTGCAAATCATCGCCGCACACATTATCAGGGTCGATGTCCTTTAAATAATCATCAATATTAATAGCCAATGTCGTTTCCTCTAGGTTCAAATGAATTTAAGAAATACTTTTTTTGGTTATCACAATTACAGTGACATTATCCTTTGCTCCTCGAGCCAATGTCTCATTAATCAAGGTGCTAGCGATGTCTTGATGAGCTTCGGTTTGCATTATATGCTCAATTCCTTTAAAACTCATTTCTTTATCTAGGCCATCACTGCACAACAGAAAAACATCCTTTTCAAGTACGTCAATCATCTCTATATCTAATTCCAAAGCATCCGCAGCACCCACTGCTCGGGTAATCATATTGGAACTTTTAACTGACCAGTTTGATGAGTTTTGCTCATCATCTGCTGAGTGATCTTGAGTAAGTTGTTGTAATTGGTTATCTCTAAGACGATACAGACGGCTATCTCCCGCCCATAAAAAAGCACAACGTTGTGCATCACACACTAGACTGACTACGGTGCTACCAACCAATTGATGACCATATTCTTTCGCTGCCAATTGGCGCAATTGCGTATTAACGTTTTGCAAGCACTGCTCTACTTCTTTGACATAGTTTTCCAGTGGCTCTGTTGGCGATAAATGGTTTAGCGTATTCACAATCAATTGACTGGCGACATCGCCTGCTTTATGTCCGCCCATACCATCGGCAACGACCCATAAACCTGCTTCTGGTCTATTTAATAACGAATCTTCATTATGTTTACGCCGCTTACCCGTGTGGGTAATTGCCCATGAATGCCAGCAAGATGCAGTTAAGGACGGATTATCAGCCGCGAGAATACTACTTAAGCTCGGAGGCTCTAACTCAGTCGCTTGAGGGGTATCAGTTGATGTGTTGATTAGGGGGTTTTTAATGACATCACACTGTATAGCATCGTTCTTATTGTTCATTTTACCCTTCAAAAATTCAGAAAAACTACTGATAGGCGGTAAGCCTTCGCACGCTAATAACGCTGCCTGCACATATTGCGAACCTTCATTGCTCCATAAACTGTAGCCAGACATAAAGCTTGCCAATAATTTTGCATTAAGTCCAACAAAAGCATCGCTCATTTGCCCAGCATTTTCCATCGCTGTATAAAAAGACTTTTTCTCAAAAGAAACCTGCTGTCCAGAAGCTAGGTTGATAGGGACAGAAAACACGGGAATGCTTTGAATCAATTGATCGAAGGCATTAATATCCAGACTGCCTTCTAAACCTGTTAAGGCAGCATCTTCAAGCTGTTCAAACCACGCATTGCCTGCGGTAAATAAAAATGGCAATTGGGGTGATTGTTCAAACACTACTGCAACCGTCAGTGGATAATAACGACCGACTCTATCGACGCTAGGCATTACAATACCTGCCACCGCTTTGTCGCCACACACGCCTGCACTCAATAAAAATCGCCATATTGGACTGGTTAAATAACTGTTTAACCAGTCATCGCCCAGTTCTTCACGGCTAGCGGCAATCGCACTTTGTAACCAGCTATCCCAAGGCTTAATAAATTCGTTAGGCAAACGCCTAGAAACAAAATCACCGATGATGGGTAACTTGCCGTAAAAACCAACACTTGCATTTACATTCACGATTACAGACTCGATGGAAAACGAATCGCATCGAATTCCTTCATTGAAAACGGATTATCCACACTATTGGCACTAAGTTCATATATCGCTTGCATACCGTCTATATCAAACGTAAGACGATATTTTTCTGCATCAATTCGTTGAATACGCGCCATTTCTAATGCTCTAAACCATGCCCACGCACCTTCAACTTGTCTACTAGGTTTTTGCCCACCAGTCGTTTCAAAACCAAAACTCACTAAACGACTGCCATCTGTTCCTGGCCATGAAAATGGTGTGATTTTGCTCATATCAGTAGCTTTATATTGGCTTTGTTGACCTTCGATATTCAACCAAAATGCCGTCGCATTTGGCGTTAGACTGACAGGTTTTAAATTAAAACGAATAGATGCAACTGTACCTCCATTTGCAAAAAACATTTGCTGTAACTTTTTTGCCGCTTGAATTTGCGTCAACACGTTTGGAGAAATCGCAATTGTTTGATCGTTTCGACTAATCATACGCCACGTTTTACCGCTAGTGTCCACAAAGCTTTTTAAATTAGTATTAAAGAATGTATCTACCACGCCGCTTGGTGCAAAAAAATGACCAAAATCCTCCAAAGCGACATCTTTACTACTGTTTCTAGCAAATGGATAACGCCCTTGTATGCCTTTGCTGTATAAAGGTATCACTTCACTTTCCCATAAGCGACTGAGCTGATTTTTACTGCTATCCGTCACAGTGCCTTGAGCCGCATTAGATAACGATTGTGTCATGGATTTTAAAGGCTCAGGTAATAACGAAGATTGCGCTTTTGCCGCTGCCACTGCACTAGCCACCTGATTGATTGCAGCTATATCAGGTGAGGAAGTGCTACTGGCAGTTGTTGTACTGTCAGACAGTTGCTTTAACAATTGCATGGTTTGCTCTATCGGTGCTGGAGAACCTGACTGACTTTTTACTAACATTGTCAAACTCTGAAAATGCTCTTCAACAGGTTTTCCTAAAGGCTCTGTTTTTCCTACTAACCCCTCAGTTTTAGCGACATCTAAAGCCTTAATCACTCGACTATCTAAGGGGTTCTTGACTGCACCTGCTTGTTGCAATTTGTCCGCCATGTCTGCTGGGCTAGGAGGCGCAATGGTTAGTGATGTTTCTTTATTCAGAGTTTCTAATAACTTACGCAATGGTGAATCAGGCGCGGCGGCAAATTGCAATACTTCAACCGTTTGAGCATTATTGCTAACGGGTTTGATTCTTAAATTTGCCAATAAATCATCCCAATACTGAATATAATCTTTGTAATAGTAATCTCGTACCGCAGATTCTAAAGCTTCATTTGTTATCGCTTCTTTTTTAGCTGCATCGCCTAATATCCAACTGCCTGACATAGAAGCTTCGGCTTGCTCTTTAACTTGTTTTAAAAACACGTTATAAAAACCATCATAAGTAAATAGATACGGAATGGTTTGTTGTTCTAGCGTACCGTTTTTAGTTGCAAATACCCTATCCGCACTGATACCCAAAGCTTTTACTAAATTAAAATCCTGATTTTTTGTTTGCAATAGCTCGGTTTTAATTCTCATATAAATCTGCTTTTCAGCAGGAATTACACTCAAAATTTGCCGTGTATTACGAACTAAAGTCTCATTTAATACTTGTTTTTCAGGTGGAAGTTTTAACAATACCGTTAAATGCTCCAATAATTTTGCTTGTGTTTCGGTATCGGTTGAATAGGTATTTTGCCAATCTACCGTAATCCAAGGTTGTACTGATTCTGCTTTAAAATGTTTAGTGTCACCTAGCATTAAATAAACTTCTAACAATGAATATAAAATATCAGGATTATTAGTTTTTTCACGAATACGTTGTTCTAAACGCGTTTTGATGAGCGGTAGAAATTGTTTTTGCAATAAATCGTTATAGGTATCAGTAATAACAGGTTGTAATTTATCGCCTTGATAAAGTCCAAAGGTCATTAACCAAGGCACATCATCTGCATAAACTTGCTTAATTGCCTGCATGGCATTCATACGTTTTAACAGTGCTGAAAAATCCGTTTGCCAATTAGGTGTTGCTGCCGCTACCGTATCGTATTGTTGAATTTTTTGGTTTAATTCATCGAGTGCCGTTTGATTTTTGTTATAGCTGGTTAGCCATAAGCCTGACATCAACACAATGATAGCTAAGGAAGCGGCATAAACACCTTGGCGCAATAAAGTTTGTAAGCGTTCAATTCGCGGATTAACACCGACAAGCAACGCCTCTTCAAAAATAACGTCTTTCAGTAAACGGGTAATAAAATAACTTTTACCCGTACCACTAAATAACGGCGTGTTTGTTCTGTCCAGTTTAAAGGTATTGGCAAGCATCCCCATTAAACGGTCAATGGGCGTACCTTCTTGCGTACCGCTAGTAAAATAAACACCGCGCAAATAGGGCGCACTTTGATAACGATTCGCACCATAACATTCTTGTAAAAAGCTAAGTAAACCTTCTCGAAGTAGTGCCATGCGTTGTGGAAAACCAAAAATTAAATTGCGCCTTGATAAATCGCGTTCTTCTTGTAAACGTCTGGGCAAATGGGCATTAATGCGGTTTAGTAAGTCATCAAAATCGTTGCCTACTCTGGCAATGACATCAATTGGACTATCAGGGTCTTCGGCTGGAAAGGTAACGCCCCACACTTGCGCTCGTTCTTCTTTACTGAGCGTGGCAAAAAAATCATTAAAGCCTGCCACTAAATCGGCTTTAGTGAACAGCATATAAATTGGAAAGCGAATACCAAAATGGGTATGCAATTCTTCAATACGTTGCCGAATAGATTGTGCGTGCAGACTGCGTTCTTCTTCGGTTTGCTTGAGTAAATCTGACAAACTCATGGTGATTAACACACCATTGACAGGTCGTCTTGGGCGATGTTTTTTCAGTAAGTCTAAAAAGCCCAGCCATGCGGCTTTATCAATTGCTTCGTGACTATCTTGCGTGACATAACGTCCTGCGGTATCCAGCAACACCGCTTGATCAGTAAACCACCAATCACAGTTACGCGTACCGCCAACACCGCGCACCGCGCCTTTGCCAAATTTATCTGCTAATGGAAACTCTAGCCCTGAATTAATCAACGCGGTGGTTTTACCTGAACCAGGCGGTCCTATAATGATGTACCACGGTAAATCGTAAAGATAATTTTTACCTTGAGCGTTTTTCGCGCCTTTTTTTAACGTTTGTAAGGCTGCATCAAAATTATTGGCTATCGTGCTAATTTCAGCATCGGCTTCTCTAGTGAGATGATTAGCTTCTGCATCAGCAGGGGCGACTAAATCTTGTGTCATTTGCGCATTAGCCCGATTGGCTTTTACTTGAATGCGCAGATTATTCAAGCCCCACAATACCACTATAGCCAGAATGACTAACAATCTGACTATATCGGATTCAAGTGGTACATGACCTGCAATAGCGATGAGTGAACCAAAAAACCAAATTAATAAACTTAAGGCAATAATGCCTAGTAGCTGAATAACCCATTTTTTTTTGAAAAATTCGATCACTGTGTTCATGGCTTATCCTTTGCGACTATAAAATAATTTCTACACGGCGATTCAGTGCTTTATTTGCTGGCGTATCGTTAGGCACCATCGATTGCGTATCCGCTCGCCCTTCGGAAACAATGGGGGACGCGAGCGTATGACCATTGGCTAACAGTTCAGCAACCGATAAGGCTCGCGCTTTTGATAAATCCCAATTCGAGGGGAATTTTGCTGAGAAAATCGGTGAACTATCGGTGTGACCTACAATTGTAATACGATCAAAACTCCTGCTACTCAGTGCCTGACCGATTTTGTCCAATAAGGGATAGTATTGCGTCATTATTTTATCGCTACCAGAAGCAAAAAGACCTTTGCTTATGATGCGAATAACCGTTTTACCGTTGAGTTTAAGCAACTCTACTTGATGTGCATCAATTTCGGGCTTAAGAAAGGTATTTAATTCATCAAGCAGTGCAGGAGCGGCAGGTGTTTCAATAACAGGAGTCGCTTGTGCAACCACGACTGGCTGAACATTAAAACTGTCTTTAAGTACATACAGTTTGGCAAGTAACGGATTAGAAGCTGAATTGATTAAATACAGAAACCCTAAAAAGCTCAGCATCAATAGCAAAGCCGCCACTGATCCAATGACCCAAAAAGGGATTAATTGAGTGAGAACATTGCGTTTATCTTTAATGCCCTTCCAATGTAGCGATAAACTTCTTTCAACATCGCCGCGTTGTCGTTGAATGATTTGATAGGCATTTTCTCGGATTTCCTCAAGTTTGCTTAATCCGTGGTCTTCAACACGGTATCGACCTTGAAAACCTAAACATAAGGCAAAATATAGCAATTCCAATAAATCTAAATGAGTGCCAGGTTGCTGCATACAATTTTTTAAAATCAGAAAAAACTTCTCACCGCCCCACGCTTCTTTATGAAAAAAAATCAGCAGACTTTGTGTTCCCCATAAACTATTAGACCCCCACGGCGTATTAAGTACCGTTTCATCCAGCAACGTGCAGAGTGCGTAACGTGCTGCTTGCACTTGTTCGCTAGGCACACCTTGCTGTTTGATTTTAAGTTCAAACTGTTTTATTTCTTCGATGATGCTGTTTCTAAGTCCAGCAATATCAGGGTGTGATGAGGTGTTGCGTAATTGCGCTACGATGGACAATAAAGAAATCGCCGCGCCTGCGATGGGATTGCACGTCGCGTTGGCGATTTGTTCCCGCAAGTTGTCGGACATACCCGCACCCGCCATACTTGGTCTGGAAGCAGGGGGTGGCGTTGAGGGTGACGGTGCTGACTGTCCTTGTGGTTTTCGTCCACCAGGCATCGGTTTGAGTATCGTTTTATCGTCATCAATATAGCTATTGCCAAAAGGATCATCGTTGCTCATGGTGTCATCCGTTTTGTGTGGTCGTATTGTGTTTTGAAAAGCTATCCGTTTTTGATTGCCCAGAATTCTAATTCAAGCCCAGGAAACTCACCTGCAATATGAATGGCAAAACCACCCGATGTCTGCATTTGTTTCCACATCTCAGTTTGTTTGTTCAGTTCAAAATACGCAAAGCCCACATGAAAAGGGATTTGTCTGGGTGCAACAGGCAGTGCATGAATGGTGATACCAGGTAGGTTATTGTTAATTAACAAATTAATTTTTTCCACAGGTCCTATTTTAACTTGCATCGGAAAACCACTGCGTAATTGCTCTATAGACACTTGCGCACTGACCGCTAACACAAACACTGCATCTTTCAGCAAATTAATATCGGGTAATTTTGCCCCACGAATACCGTATTTTGGTGCAGTCAGTGGGATAAAAATAGCGTTTTGTTCTAGCACTGCATTGAGCAACGTCCGCAATTCGTCCATTACGCGCTTAAAGGTTTTCTGCAAATCATCATGCTGATAAGCGGCAAAACTAATCGGTCTTTTATTGGGTTTGCAAAAGGTCGATAACTCGCCTGCTAACTGCACGGCTAAACGATAAAAATTTTCGGGATGTAGACAAGGCACGTTCTGTAAATGTTCAAATAAAGGTTCTATGCGATTCACTAATTGCAATAGCATATAATCAGAAATTTCTGCAGCACCGCCCTTCCCTGCCTCAGACGCTCTAGCACCTAGTGCTTCGCCGCGTGTGTGTAATAAACCATAAAGTTCTTTGATGTAACCTTTAGTGTGGAGAATGGCGTTGCAATCGACAGTTGGGGGTATGTAGTATTCATCGAGAATAATATTTTTATCAATGCGTGATTCAATAACACGGGCAATACCGATACAAATATGTCCTGCCCGTTCTTGTTTTTCCAATAATAAACTGGTGTGTAACTTGGCAATCATCACCGCAGACGTGGCATTGGTGGCTACGTTAGCATCGCTTACTTCAAGTTCAGCGGCGTGGTAGCGGGCAAGATTATTGGGGTTTTCATCGGTATCGACTTCTACCGAACCCTTGCGTTGAGCAGGTATCGACAAATAGATAATATTATCTTTTACATCAACGGGGATGTCGATAGGGAGTGGTAACTCATCATCTTCGGGGAGATTAAACGGTGTACCATCAAGAAAAATACCGCTGCATTCGGCTAGTGCGAACTTACCCATGCCTAATTGACGGGTATCTATTTTGAGTTTTTTAACACCCCATTCGTAAGGTTGCAAACCTCCACAACGTTCGCGCACCAGCGTTTCAAGATAGCGATCATGTTGCTGAAAATGTTGCGGTCTAAGGAACATACCCTCTGACCAGACGGTTTTGTTATTTTCTGACATTGTTAGTATCGCACTCCTGTCTATTGCGTTAATTTTTATGAGCTACTTATGTTTTCACTTTTTGCGCGTGTTTACTAATTGACTCATTTGCTTTTCATAGGCACTGACAAACTCTTCACCAAAAAAGTTTTCTACCGCATCTTCAACCGTATTACGATAGGTTTCTTCGTACTTGTCCCAACACTTAGATTTTTTCTGTAATACGAGACCTTGTTCAAATTGTTTTTCAATAATTCTGGGATCAAAGGTTTTTAATAAGTCAGTTAAGGAGGATTGGATACCCGCCTGCATGGCTAACTGGTGATTCATAATATCGTTAAATGCTTCTTCAATCGCAGCGGTTGATGCGAGGAAACCGTCGGTTTTATTTTCAATCAGTTGCCGCAACACATCATCAGTTGATACAGTAAATTTTAATGGATTATTATTCGTCGCTTTTATGACCGTCATATTAACCCGACATAAACTTTTAAATTCCGCACGACTTCTTAATACTGCTACCGTGCCATCAATGAGCTTTCTAAACATTTGCCCGATTCTGCTCAGTGTTTCCGCTTGTTGTTCAGGGCGAATGTCGCTGCATTCTACAGCGACACCTTGTAAAAACGCATTGAACAATACGCTATCGGCTGGAGCAGGGAATGTTTTTTCAATGATGGTTTCGGTGACTGCAACAAGAGGCGGGGTGGTATGAATAGTGGCAAGCGCGGGTTCGTGTTGTTCTATATCGGCAAATAGACTAGTAGTTTCGCTAGTAGTAGAAAAAGGTGGTGCGATTTTGGATGACGAGATTTCTTCATCAACCCATTCTGTAGCAGTCTCTTTGCCTAACTGACTTGTCTCTACCTCGCTAGGCGGTACTTGCTCAATAGGCGTGTCGTTGTAGCCTAGATGGAGTGCAGCGAAATTTGGGGCAGTTTCGTCATGTTGTTCTGTGGGTGAAATAGATTGATTGTTACCCGCGACCATTTCACTAATAGCGGCACCAAAGAAATCTTCAAAGTCATTATGCGCGGCTGGCTTATTAATAGGTTGAGTCTGTGGCGTTACCTTATCAGTTGCTGAAAAAAGATCATCAAAACTGAAACTTTCTGGAATGGTTTCAACAGACGCAGGCGAGGCAGATGGAATAATGCTAGGCGCGATATAACTATCAAACAGGGGCGATTGATTGTTAGCTAAACGGCTTTGAAAATCAGGAGTACGGGGAGTATCTTGGTGTATCAGTTCTTCATGACTTGGAAAACTGTCAGTCATTAAATTATTGGTAGCCCCGCTGTCTGATTCTATCCACGGCTCATCAATGCTAGGAAACGTATTAAACGTTGGTGCGATTGGCTCAGGCACGAAAAGAAAATCATCTACGATTGACTCGTCACTGGTGATGACGACCGCAATTTCATACTCGCCAATTTTTAAACGCGTGCCGTTATCAATGCGTACTGTCGCATTATGCAAGGGTAACTCTTCGCCATTAATAGTGACTCCACCTAAACTGGTATCTGATAGGTAATAATAACCATTTTCCGCTTTGATAGTGGCATGATGTCGGGAGACGAATTTCTCCGTATCAGGCAGCACTAAAGTATTATTATCCGAACGACCAATACTGCCCCCTTCGTTACCAATAGAGACGGTAGCTATTTCAGTAATAGGTCGATTTTTAAATGAGAGTACCGTTAATGTTAAGTTCATGTGATTACCAATTACCCACTACAACAAACGGTGGTTAATAATAGTGGTGTCTTAAGTCATTGTTCTTGAGCAAAGCAAGTTATGTTTGTCGCAACGCTTTTACTTTGGATAGTGAGTTCAAGTTAGTATCTGATGTTACGCAGTATCTCAAGAATCAATAACTATAGCGAATTGAAACTTTGTAACTCATTGATTTTTGTTATCGGTGCGGCACATCAGTTAGTATAAAAATTTTTAAAATGTAGCGGTTATTGTGTCACTCACCGACTACAACTTACCAAACACACTTCTGGCATTTGGTTTTAATCGCCTGTTGCAGAAAAGTTCACAATACCTGCCGTTCCTGTCCTTCCACCTTTACTAATATGAAGATTGAACATTGGCAACATAATAGACACTCATACACAACATAGCAGATATGGCTATAACTAATAATTTTTGTAAAAATGGTAGTTCATTGTAATACATCAAAAACTCCCTTATACATACAAAATGGTAGCATAAGGATTATAAATTAACAGCATTGAACTCTCCATTGGCATTCGAAGATTCATCCACAGTTAAAAACGGTGTTCTTCTGCCGATGCCAATGCGACTATTTTAGTTGTGTAGTGGTCTAACAAAAACTGTAGTGTTTCAAAGTTGCAGTTTACCGTATTATTACGTCTGTCCGAATTGTGGTAGCAATAAAATCACCAAATCTGGTCGTACGGAGCAAAGGGTACTACGGTATCGTTGCTAGGGTAGTGGGTGAAACCTGTATTTTTAATTGCACATCATCTTGGAAAAATATCTGTATTAACAAGGTTGCTATACAGGATGACTTACACCGAGTTGCAGATTTCACCCACCACCTATCAAAGTCTGTTTCCACGTCTTTCGCCAACTCCTCCCTGTTAATCTTTGTCGCTGGTTTAGTCGACTGCACTACGACTCCAATTGCTTAGAACGTGTTCAAAATTTCATCTAAAAGCCTGATAATAAGCGGATGAGAAAAAAATATCCAAGCGACCTTAGTCGAGAACAATTTGAATTGATTCG
>Ga0208980_10000034_pt1 | contig 57069 bp, 49 predicted proteins | sample WetSurMetagenome_3_FD_187993 | JGI IMG/M metagenome (GOLD analysis project Ga0208980, IMG submission 187993) | Wetland microbial communities from Twitchell Island in the Sacramento Delta, sample from surface sediment Aug2011 Site A1 Bulk (version 2) | ecosystem: Environmental > Aquatic > Marine...
AAATACCAGTTGCATCCAGACGATTTCTCGTGTATGATTATTCTATTATTCCGTTCGCAGTATTTCAAGTCTATATATCGTAATAAAAAGAGGAGGCAAGTCATGGCATACGGTTTTAAGAACTCCAAGGGTGTTACCTATTATCTGCATACGATGATCCGCGATCTCAAGAGCGGCAAGAAACAGCAATTGTTCTACTTTGCCAAGGAGATCAAGGCGGGAGCACTGGATGCCGTCCCCGCCGGTTATGAAGTGATTGAAACCAAGACCGGTTTACCGGTCATGAAGAAGAAAATATAGTGCGGGCAGGTCAATAACGACCTGCCAATGATTCCGATGCAGTACAAAAGCCACGCACCTGCGTGGCTTTTTGTATTCAAATGCATGCCTGAAGGTTATACAAAAAATATACCATTCTCCTTTGGACTGAAGTTACCTTTGACACTGCCGTACTTATGTGATGGATCTCTCAATTCAAATGAACAACAAAACCACAAAAAAATCACATTTTCTTCATAACTTCTTCCTGAAAATCACACAGGGAGCATATACAGTTGAGAGAAAAACCAGAGGTAAGAATGTCAAAGAATAGCAAAACGAAATGGTGGGTTGGCGCGACCCTTTTCGGAGGGTTTCTGCTGACCTTTTTCATGGACCTGACCGGATTGGCTCTTCACCAATGGCTGGGCGTCTTCGTGGGGGTCCTGATCCTGTATCATCTGCTCACCCACCTGGATTGGATCAATGCGGTGGCTGAACGTCTATTTGGGGGGACCAGCAACCGCTCCAGGTTATACCTGCTGATCGATATCCTGTTGGCTTGCGGGTTCGGGCTGATCATTAGCACCGGCCTGCTCATGTCCACCTGGTTCGAGATCCCCCTCGTCAATTATGAATTCTGGCGGTTCAGCCACAACCTCATCAGCATCACAACCCTTTTACTGGTCGCGCTGAAACTGGTCCTTCACTGGCGCTGGATCGCCGGGACCTTGCGTAAACCGCGCATGGTCCGACCCGCTTACTCGCCGTCAGTATCGGTTCCTGCCAATCGCTCAGGAATAAGCCGCCGGCAATTTCTGGGCGTGGCAGGGGTGATCAGTGTTGGTACATTGGTAGCAGTCAACAGTGCCATTAAAAGCATGCACCTTATCGAGGATACCCAGGCCAGCGTTTCAGCCCAGGAGATGCCGACCTCTTCTCCAACTGCCCAGGCAGCATCTTTAACTGAAAGCGCGGAGGCGGCAGTGAATGACGTCGTCACTGCAAACGGGGTGACACCAACGACTTTTCCGGCGACATCGACTGCAGCGCCCAGCACCTGTATTGTTCGCTGTGACCGGCACTGCAGTTACCCGGGACGTTGTCAACGCTATATCGATCTGAACAATAACCGGTTATGTGACAATGGAGAGTGCCTGTGACATCCATGCATCAGCTGTTAAACAGGTACCTGTGAAGGAAAACAACCTTGTATGGGCATCCCCCAACACGGGTGCATTTTTAAGTTAAAAAGACGGTATTCTGCTGTTTTAATCTCATAAGAAGATTTAAGGTTGTGATTTCAGCCATGCGAGGTCTGTGTGGGTATAATTGAGTTTACAGATTCATTGCAGATCCGATTGAATCCAGATCCTTTTGGCAAGGTTTGGATTCCAAAACAGATCTTAATAATCGCAAGGAATATTGGTTAATAAAAGAGATATGACAGCAAAACCCTACACGGGTAAAGTGTTATGGGTGGATCTCGCCCAGGGCACCTTCAGTGAAGAGTCCATCCCGGATGACACCTATCGAAAATTCCTGGGGGGTATCGGCCTGGGTGCAGCCCTGCTTTATCGCGAAATACCCCCCAAAGCCGATCCACTCGGTCCTGAGAACATCCTGGGGTTCATGGCGGGATTGCTGAATGGCACCGGCAGCCTGTTCACCGGGCGCTGGATGGCGGTCGCTAAATCCCCTTTGACCGGCACATGGGGCGATTCCAATTGCGGTGGCACATTGGCCTTTGCCATCAAGCAATGCGGCTACGATGGTATCCTGTTCAAAGGCATCAGCAAGCATCCGGTCTATCTGGTTATCGATCATCATGGACCGCAATTGCAGGATGCACGCCACCTGTGGGGCAAGGACGCGGTCGAAACGGAAGATTGGCTGACTGCCGAGTATGGCCAACGAAAGCATCCGGCCATCGCAACCATCGGCCAGGCGGGAGAGAACCTGTCCCTGATCTCCGGGATCGTTAATGATCGTGGCCGGCTGGCAGCACGTTCGGGTCTGGGGGCTGTAATGGGTTCCAAAAAGCTTAAGGCTGTCGTCTTAATCGGCTCCCGCAGGGTCAGCTCTGCTGATCCGATCAGGATGAGGGCTTTGGCCTTGAAATGTGTACGAGCCATCCACCTGTCCTTGAAATACATCCCTGCCGGGATCATGGCTGTGTTCGGCTCGCTGATCGGAAAGCTACCCTTTGGGTTCACCCAATCCGGTCATCTTTTTAGTGGCGTGTTATCCAAGTGGGGAACTCTCGGCTCCTATCCATCCCTGGTTGGCATGGGCGATACACCATTTAAGAACTGGACCGGAACTCAAAAAGACCTGCCCAACGTTACCAAATCCATCGATCCCGACCTAATGATCAAGTCGGAGAAACGAAAGTATCACTGTCGCGGGTGTCCGCTAGGATGCGGTGGCTTGGTCGAAATGACCACCACCAAGCAGGAAAGCCACAAACCGGAATACGAAACCACGGCTTCTTTCACATCCATGCTCCTGAATGAGGATATGGGGTTGGTCTATGAGATCAATGATCAACTCAACCGGGCTGGGATGGATTCCATTTCGGCTGGTGGCACGATCGCATACGCCATGGAATGTTATGAGAAAGGTTGGATCACCAAAAAGGAAACCGGGGGTATCGAATTGACCTGGGGCAATGCGGAAGCCATACAGAAAGTGCTGGATCAGATGATCCGACGAGAGGGCTTTGGCGCCCACCTGACCGATGGGACGAAAAAAGCGGTAGAGATCTTCGGGACACAGACACAAGGAGCTGCTATCCATGCTGGCGGGCAGGAAATTTCTTACCACGACCCGCGTCTGGATCCAGGCTACGCATTGCATGCCAGCGTGGATCCGACCCCCGGCCGGCATACAACCGGCGCACTACTGTATATGGATATGTATCGGCTTTGGACACGCGTTCCTGGTCTGCCCTCGTCGACTCAGTTCTTTAAAAAATCATCCCGCTTTGAATCGGGTGGCAACAGAACTGTCAGTGCTGTGGCTGTCTCCAATTTCACCCAATTCTACAATTCGGTTGGCGCATGCTACATGGGCATGTTGATCGGCGTGGACAGCGTACCGATCTTCGAGTGGGCTAATGCCGCCACCGGCTGGGACCTCAGCCCGGAAGAATACCTGCGCATCGGCCAGCGCATCCAAACCTTGCGTCAGATGTTCAACATTCGTGAAGGCATCGACCCTCACAACCAGAAGATCAGCCAACGGTTGACCGGCAAGCCACCGTTGGAGAGCGGTCCCAACAAGGGCGTCGAGTATGATCTGGAGATCCTGATGCAAGCCTACTGGCAGCAGATCGGCTGGAATCCCGACACGGGTATTCCCACCCGGGAAACCCTGACAGCTTTGGACCTAACTGATATAATAGACACATATCATTAAAGGGGGCTTCTATATGAGCCACAGTATTTCAACAACCTGCACAGGATGCACCGCATGTGTCAATATCTGCCCGGTGAAGGCCATTACTGGTGAGCGGAAGTCTCTGCATATCATCGACACCGACATCTGCATCGATTGTGGCGCCTGCGGCAGGATCTGTCCGTTTCAAGCCGTCGAGGATCAAAATGGGACCACCTGCCGGGCGATCAAAAGAGCCATATGGTCCAAACCGGTCATCACCGAGGATAAATGCATCTCCTGCGGTGTCTGCCTGGAGATCTGCCCGACCGGTGCATTGGATTTCGATGAACCGCATGCTCATCAAGTGCATGCCATTGCCTATTTGAAAGAACCGGTCAATTGTATCGGCTGCTCGTTTTGTGAGGAAGCCTGCCCGGTTGTAGCCATTGCCATGGCTGAACCAGTTCCCGCCTGATAACAACCTGCCTTTATAATTAATACATCATGACATCACCAAAAAGCGTTGTGGTGATCGAACATGCCCCTCCGATGGACTATACGCGGGATTATGTTTCGTTACCGCGTGAATATGGACGGCCAGCGTACGAACAAAGGGCCGATGTAAAAGCCATCCGGGTGGTCATTTTTAATTGCCTCAACAAGCTCAATGCTGAGATTCACTTCACGGACAGGATCCAGGGCCATAAAGTACTGATCAAGCCCAACCTGGTGACCGTGTTCCACGACCTCGGCTTGCCTGTCCGGGATTATCCCGAATCCACCGACCCACGTGTCATCGATGCGGTTGTCCTCTTCCTCCAGCAATATACACACGACATTAACATCGTTGAATCCTCCGGACGGGGTATGCCCACCCGGACTGCATTTAAAGTGGCCGGACTTGACCGGTTGGCTAAACACCGCCGGGTGAAGTTAATAGCACTTGAAGAACAACCCACCGACCGTTACCTGTTGCCCCGCGCACGGGTTATGCGCGAGATCGTCATCCCGCGCATTTTCTCAGAGGTTGTGCGGGGTGAAGCATTTTACATCTCCATACCCAAGATGAAGACGAATCTGTATACCGGTGTGACACTGGGTTTCAAGAATGCCATGGGCTGCCTGTCGTACAACCTGCGCCAGCGCAATCACAACCATGCCATTGACCAGAAGTTGGTCGATATGCTGCACTTGTTTAAAGCTGATTTGGTGATCGTGGATGGTATTGTGGGCGGGGAGGGCAATTGCCCGGCGCCGGTTGAACCCGTCCAGAGCCGGGTGATCATCAGCGGCAACCATAACGTGGAGACGGATCGTACTGCCACACGTTTGATGGGTTTCGATCCGGCTGAGATCCGCTTGATGCGCATTGCGGACGAGGATGGCTTCAATGATCCCGATGTCAGGATCATCGGCGAGCAAAAGGTGACCTCCTACCGACCGGCTGACCCATCGCTCTTGGGCGAATGGATGCAGTCCAATTACCCAAATGTAAAAGTTATGATCGGGCATACCCGACCGGGCTCACCGAAGCCCGCCAAGGATGGATCCCTTGATAGCCGGCAGCTGTCGTCATTGGAATGCCTGTGTCGCGGTGGTTGCCTGGCCTCCACTCGGTATGCCTTCGAAATGCTCAAATATGAGGGCAAACGACGTGATTTCCACCTGACAGTGATCATTGGCGCCGGTTTGAAAGTTGGCGAGCAGGTGGTCTATTATGACTCAAGGCGCCAACCCTACACACTTGAACAGATCGCTGCCCTGAAAGGGAAGAAGGTAGCTATCGGAACCTGCACGAAGCAATTGGAAGGAATCGTGGATCGTTTTGTAGATGGCTACATGCCATTCCCGAATTCACCCCACATGCTCATCCATGAAATAAGTCACACGGGATGTGCGGTAATTTCGTTGCGAAACCGTTACCTGCTCCCGGCTTTGTTCGCCACCCTGCAGATGTGTGAGAAACGTAAAACGCTACTGCGGTCCGGAGAACGGATTGATATCCCCCTGCACCACGAAGACAAGTGTTACCCGACACGCGAGTTCAGCCAGTCTGAAATGCAGCAGCCTTATCTTTTTGAGCCTTTCCCACCTTTATCCCGTAATGAAATAAGAGAATTATGTGCGGCAGAAAATCGCAATATCCTGGCAACCTTCCGTCCAGGTTGAATCTTCACCCCTAATACTATGAAACTCTAGTCTTGTATGCCTCCAGGGCGCGTGTGCGTGCAAAGGTATGCTCAACGATCGGCGCCGGGTAATGTTGCCCGATCATGACACCGCATTCTCGCTGTTCGGCAACTGGCATTTGCCACGGAGCGTGAATATAACGATTCGGTACAGCATGTAATTCGGGTACCCAGCGTCGAACGTAGTTGCCGAGTGGGTCGAACTTCATCCCCTGCAGAATTGGATTGAAGATACGGAAAAAGGGCGCAGCATCCGTGCCGGTTCCAGCCACCCACTGCCAGCCGCCATTATTAGAAGATGGATCGCCATCGATCAATTGTTGCATGAACCAGCGTTCGCCGGTCTGCCAGTTGATCAACAGGTGCTTGACCAGGAACGAAGCGGCGATCATCCGGGCGCGGTTGTGCATCCACCCGGTGACTGCCATTTGTCGCATGGCCGCATCCACCACCGGATAACCGGTTTGACCGCATTGCCAGGCTTGCAGGTCGTGCGGGGCATCCCGCCAGGGGATATCACGCAGGTTTGGCTTGAAGGCGTATTTCAGCACATCCGGGTAGTGATAAAGGATAGCCTGGTAGAAATCTCTCCAGATCAACTCATTCAACCAGGCGTCACAACCGACTTTCGATCCCTCATCCGGTGCGATTTCAGCGGACAGTCGGGCAGAGATGACAGCCTGGCGAATGGATAGCATCCCAAAGCGTAGATAAACAGAGAGCTGCGAGGTGCCATCCAAGTCCATACGTTCCCGGGTCTCCCGGTAATCGTAAATGGGACCAGTCAGGAAAGATGACAGACGGCGCTGGGCTTCTGCCTCACCTGCCGGGAATTCCAACGGTGAAGACATGTCGGGAATGGGTTCTGTCGGATAATAGGGGATTGGATTTAATGAAGAAGGCTTTTTCAGAAGCATTTCGCTGACAGGCAGAGCTTTCCAAGCCCGGCTGTATGGTGTGAACACCTTATACGGCCTACCTTCGGATCGTCTGACAGCCATAGGTGGGTAATAACCGGCACCATGGACCAGGTGCAGGTCCAGTTGCCGGGCAACGGCTGCATCCCGCTTTCTGGCATATGGGGATACATCTGATTCAGCAAAGACAGAGACTGCGCCACTTTCAATCATCAGGCGAGGTAATATCTGCTCCGGGTCCCCGCGGCGAACGATCAAGCTTGAACCTAGATGCTTGAGATCCTCATCCAGGATTCGCATTCCAGCAAACAGGAAAGCCTGCCGTTTATCAGCAGGCTTATTTAATAGATGATCATCCAGAATGAACACTGGCAATAATTGTCCATCGGTTTGTAAGGCGGCGGACAATGCAGGATTATCTTCAAGGCGCAAGTCGCGGCGGATCCACCAGATATTCATCAGGTTCTCTTCCGGTGAAAATGATGCGGTTAACCTGTGTGATTTCCCCTGATCATGCTCATAATCTCCTTGTGACCGGCATAGACCTTGACCAGAATCCCATCCTGCATCTGTAGAACCCGATCCACATATTCGCACATACGCAAATCATGTGTCACCATAATACCGGCACGTTTCTGCTCATGGATCAAACCGGCAAAGGTTTCCACCACCTGATAGGCCCGTTCGGTATCCAGGCTGGCGGTTGGCTCATCGGCCAACACCAGGCTGGGATTATGGATCAATGCCCGGGCAATAGCCACGCGCTGCTGCTGCCCACCAGACATCTGGCCAGGTAAATTATTCATTCGTTCGGCCAGACCAAGACGGGCCAGCAACTCACGTGCACGCAACCTGCCAGCCTTATCCAGGCGGTTGTTCAATCGCAGCATCAATTCCACATTTTCCACCGCGCTCAGATAAGGCACCAGATTATTCGCCTGAAAGGTGAAGCCAATCTTTTCGCGACGCATGGCAACCCGGTTGACTTCATCCATACCGGCCAGGTCCTGGCCATCCAAAAGGATCAGCCCGGAACTGGGTTTCAGCAGAGCTGCCAGCATGGAGAGCATGGTGGTCTTGCCGGAACCGCTGGGTCCCACCAAAGCCACAAATTCTCCCGCAGCTACATTCAGCGAGACTTCATTAACTGCATAGATCGTCCCAGCATCCAATTGATAGGTTTTAACAACCGACTTTGTTTCAAGAGCATTAATAGGCATCTGTGAATCCATCATGACGACAACCCCAAAGCTTTGAGCGGCTCAATTCGCACGGCATATCGAATGGAAACCAAACCACCCATGGGTCCGATCAAGAGAAGGGCAACCAATGCTATCGCAGAGGTAGTCCCATTAAATACAATGGGGACGGTTGGCGGGAAGAAAAGTGAGAACAGGAAGGTCAACAAGCCTCCCATAGCCACGCCAACAACTGTGATTACGATAATCTGGATGACCGCTGCCATTGCCACAATCGGGTTGGAAGTCCCAATCGCCTTCAGAACACCGATCTGGGAGACCTTCTGCAGGATCTGGATTTGGAAAAACCCACCAATGACCAGAATGCCGATAAAAAGCGTGAAGCCACCTTGGGTGTTTAATGTGCTTTGCTGAGCGGAATAACCTGGCAAAGCCCGTATAGCCTCGCTGATGGTGACAGCCTCGACATTTTCAACGTTGGCATTGATTGCCAACCTGGTTTCTTCAACTATCCCGGGATCGTCCAGTTTCACTAGAAATACATTGGCAACCGGATTCGAAATATTCACCTCAGCCTCGGATTTCGGTCGGATGCGGTCCCAGGTATTGAAGGGTACAAATATTGAGGGTTGCAGGGAGTATTGTTGTCCATCTGTGATCCCGACAATAGGCAGCGTGAAAAAAACGTCCTCCGTGCCCTGGGTTACTCGGATAACCAGTTTATCGCCGATCTTCAAACCGCTGCGGATGGCGGTATTGCTGTCGATCAAGACTTCATCGACATTCCCTCCACCAAGCTGGTGTCCTGCGGAGATCACGGGTTCACCGACATGCTTCGGTTCGACACCCAGCATAGCCACTTTTAGTGTTTCTTCATTGGATGGCAAAATGAGGGTTGCGCTGGAAGTTCCCAGCGCTGCCGCGTCGGCAACGCCTGCAACATCGCGCAGGGTCTCCAGACGGTCCAGACCGATCCGGCTGGCCTGGATCAGGGAATCCGATTTAGCCTGATAAACGATCAGTTCTCCATCCAGCTTGGAGATGTATTCACGATTTCCATTGCCCAATCCTTCGCCAAGCGCGGCGATGAAAAGCACCAACAGGGTAATCAAGCCGATCACCAGGCTGACCAACAGGAATCGTCCACGATTCCTCCAGATTTCCTTGACAGCCAAAAAACTTGAGATTGAGAATAATTGTTTCATGTTGATCTCCTATAAGGCTGCCTAATTCACACCCGGGCCGACGGGACCGTTAAAAGTATGATCCCAACGGGTGGAAAGAACACCACTCAATAACAGGTCCAGTGGCGGGTGGTCCGCAATATTGTCAAAGTAGTAAGGTAACTGCACCATTCCATCCCGGCTGATGATAAAAATGCCAGACAACTGCATGGCATCCTGCCCGGGCGGCGGTGGCTCAACCTTGTAACCCTTCTGCCGGGATTTTCGGATCGCTGACCAGACTTTCATGTTCAGGAAGGTTTGGAAAACATTCCCCCGCTCCAACCCGTAGGCCTGATAAGCTTTGCGTTCGGGGTCAGCCAGGCAACGTAACCCTGGAGCGTAGGTTTTGGCAAACTCAGCAGTCGCCTGGGGGGTGCCCTGCATGATCACGGCAATATCCAAACCGGACTTCTCGATCCGGTTACGGCCGGCAACAATTTCGTCAAGCATCTCCTTGCACTGGGTGCAGCCAAAATGGCGTGTGAAGGCCAACAATAGAGGGCGTTTTACCCACAAGCTGGAAAGCTTGACCGGCTTGCCTTTCAGATCCAGCAACGTCATATCAGGGGCAGCCTGGTTGAAATTCAGTCGTTTTTTATTTTTCATTATCACTCCATCTGTTACACTGATGTCATTCGTTTCATATGGTTACAAGGGTGTTCATCCACCTAACAAGCGGCTCACTGGCATCACCCATCTCCTTCTGCAATGTCTGGCTGAAATGTTCCAGGTAATGGGTCAGGAGATCGAAGGGGACCTTGCGGGTTGAGAATAAACCTCTCAACCATTCCAAATCCGGTTCGACCAGATCCGGTTCACCGAAAGCGAGGGCCGCGATGATTCTATTACTCAGGTAGGTGTTCACTTCGTTGATCTGGTCGATCGACAGTCCATATTTTTGCATTTCACTAAACATGATCATCTCTATACGCGGGCGGTACTCCTGATAGCGATCCGTTGATGCTTGCCGGGAGGCAGCAATGTTTTGGATATCAGGGGGCTTTTGTGCACTTACCAATAAGTCCTCGATCTTGGTCAGGGACGCAGCAAGATGCTCCCCAAGAAAATGGGCAGGAATCTGGGTGCGCAAAGAAGGAATGCGGTTGAAGATCAAGCCGCCATACGCAAAATTGATTGACCACTTCTTGAGCAGATACGCGACAGACAATATGGATGCTGCTGTTGTGAGCTGCTGCGCAACCATGATAACCAGGTCAGGTTGGATATTTTCAATTGTCGGCTTGAGCTGATCCAACGGGATGTCTGCGCCCAGATCAATGACTTTATAACCTCTACGCCGCAGCATTAAGCTAATGAATAGGGATGGGTAGGTATGCAATTCTCCGGGTGGGCAGCCAATCAGGATGGATTTTTCCCGGTTCGGGTCGGGTGCGGCATTGATGAGCGCTTCTACTCGTCGCATAACCTGGGCGGAGACGAAGTGCTCTTGCTGGACTGTCACCGTTCCTCGGTACCAGCGCTCACCGATCTCACACAGCCCTTGCTGAAGAATGTCAACACAGATGCGCTCGATTGGATAAAGGGCAAACGTCTCGCTCAGGATATCATCTGAAAGGCGTCGATCAAAGGTCAGGCAAGCTTCCAGCCATTTACTGCGCAGGGTATCTATCTGCATCCTCTCAACCACTGGCAATTCAGATACAACCATCCCCGCCCGTTTATAGTCTTTTGTCGGCTTACGCCCGGCAGATACAAGCTCTTTCCAAAGATCCGTAGCGCGTTTAATGCTCATGCCTTCTGCCTGGCGTGCTTGCAACCATTTGACGATCTCGATATCCTGGTGCGAGTACAACCGATGGCCACCTGAGGAACGCTGCGGTTTGGGTAGATCATAACGCCGCTCCCAAGCTCGCAGCACATCCGGTTTCAGTCCGGTCTCGTTGAGAACCAGGCGAAGGTTATATAGAGGTGTGATTTGATCGGTTTCTGACATGCTTTTATGCAACCATTTTAGTTTATAGTATAAGTATTTGTCGATATTTTGTCAAGATATATATGGACAATCTATTGACATATCTATTTTATATGCTATCATTAATGCAATAGTCCGATTAATATGAATTTGGACCACAATTACAGGAGATTAAAGATAAATCATGAAAGACATCCTTCGACAGGTAAGTGTCATTGTTTCGATTATCGCCACCATAATTGTTAATAGCCTGGCCAATGCCCTGCCCATTAATGGCTTGAATACCGGGGAGATCTCAGATCGCTTTAGAGTCTATTTCGTCCCAGCCGGTTATGTGTTTTCGATCTGGGGTTTGATCTACCTGGGATTGATTGCTTTTGCCATATTTCAAGCCCTGCCTTCCCAACGGGATAACCCCCGCCTGAGAGCCACCGGCTGGTGGGTCGTGATCGGAGGGTTGGCCAACATCGCCTGGATCCTCCTCTGGCATTACGAAATCTTCCCCTTGACCATCCTGGTCATGCTGGTACTACTGGCTTCCCTGATCATCGTTTATCTGCGCCTGGGAATTGGCCGGTCGAAAGTCTCCAAGTCTGAAACCTGGTTGGTGCGCGTGCCCTTCAGCATCTACCTGGGCTGGATTACGGTCGCCACAGTGGCAAACGCAACCTCCCTGCTGGATTACCTAGAGTGGACCGCTTTCGGTATTGCGGCCGAAACCTGGATGATCATCATCCTGGCAACGGTGTTGGTCATCTCAGCCTTGGTGAGCTTCACCCGGCGGGATGTGGCTTATACACTAGTGATCTTATGGGCACTGGCAGGCATCGGCGTCAAACATGCCGCACAACCTGCTGTGGCAACCCCCACCTGGATAACCTTTGGGATGGTTGCCCTGGCTTTGGTGCTGGCATACGTTTTAAAACCTAATCCCAAGCAACTGTAAGAAGATAAAGCTAAGCACCTTAATTATAAGGAACGTAGATGAGATTAGCAAAAATCATCACCCTGGCTGGACTAATGGCCATGACCGTTGTCCTGATCTACGCTTTTTCGACCGGCAACTTCTCTCAGGAAGGCAACCAACTATTGAGCATGCCTTGGGGTATCGTGTCACTGGTTGACCTGTATGTCGGGTTTGCCTTATTCTCGATTTGGATCGCTTATCGTGAAAAAGCAATTGGTCCAACCTTTCTATGGGTTTTTCTCATGATGGTGCTGGGGTTTTGGACCGGGGCGTTGTATGCCCTCATCGCTCTGCAGCGCAGCCAGGGTGATTGGCGGCGATTCTGGCTCGGCAAGCACGCCTGAGGAAACCTATGCACCCGCTTAAAAAGTCCCTGATACTCATTAACTTCTTCGGTGGCCTGGCAGTCCTGGGCAGTTATGCCTGGGGCTTTCTGACCTACCCTAATGCTGGTGAGATCCTGTGGGGTGGCGTACCAGCATCCCTGCGACCGCTTTACACAGTCTCCATGTTCCTGGCTGCGGCAGGATATTTCGTCTTATCTCTTTATATCCTGAGTCTGAATCCCAGCGAAACAAATACCCTTAATCGACCTGGGTACCATGTTTTCAATGCTCTCTTCGCTGGCATCCTCATCCCTTCGACGCTCTGGTTACCCCTCACAGTACTTGCCATTGAGCAGGTAAGCCAGTTCTTGGTCTTCCTTGTCCGGATAGATCTGGTTTTGGTTGCCATCGCATCGCTCAGTTTGTTGGTTGCATTGATCAAGGTCCAACCGCATAAATCTACCTGGCTGCATCGACTGGCGATTCTGGGATGTATACTTTTTTGCTTCCAGACCGTGATCCTGGATGCCATTGTCTGGGTTCTTAATTTTCATCTATGATAATGAAGGGAGACTGCTGTGCCTAAAGTAACCTTAAACATGACCGCCCCTCTTTTCAGCCTGAAGGATTTCAAGGGCGAATCTGTCTCACTAAGTGATTTCACTAACAAGTTCAATATCCTGCTGGTCTTCAACCGCGGATTCACCTGACCCTTCTGTCAAAAGCACATGGCGCAGTTGCGTCAGGATTATTCAGAATTTATTAAACTGGAGACCCGCGTGGTCGTGGTTGGTCCGGAGAATGCCAAGGCATTTCAATCGTATTGGAAAACGCATGACCTGCCATTCATAGGACTTCCCGATCCATCCGCCAGCGTGCTCAAGCTGTACGGCCAGGAAGTGAACCTTTTCAAACTGGGTCGCATGCCAGCCCAGGTCATCGTGGACAAGGCCGGCATCGCCCGCTTTGTCCATTACGGGCACAGCATGTCGGATATTCCCGAAAATGCAGAATTGTTTGATCTTCTGGAACAAATAAATTCCAACAACATAGATAAGAAGTGAGTTCCCTGACGATTTTGAAAAAAACCACCGCCATCGCCAGGGTGGTGACTGGCATGTTGGCACTGTTTAACCCTCACAGGAGTCTATGCTTCCACCGACCTGAAGGCTGAAAGTATCCAAGGGATTATTGAAATCCGGGTGATATTTGAGGGTTTGTTCATCGGACCTTGTATTGCACCCTTTATATTCGGTGACATGGGCTATCGGGTATTGGGTTTAAGTTATCTGGCTACTACTGTCGGTTTTGCATGTTTAACCAGATCATAAAAGGGATAAAGGCTGTGCCATTATTAAATATCTATTCTATCGGCCTCGCAATCATCATTGGATTAATGATCCTGCTCTGGGTTGTCAGTCTCTATTTGAAGAATTCCAGCATCGTGGATATCTTCTGGGGTGCGGGTTTTGTCATCATAACCTGGGCCTATTTCCTGCTCACCCCGGATGGCTATATCACCCGTAAACTGCTGATCTCCATCCTGGTGACGATCTGGGGCTTACGCCTTTCAACGCATATTTTCAGGCGCAATCACGGAAAGCCCGAGGACTTCCGTTATCAAAAGTGGCGCAAGGAATCCGGCAGGACCTGGTGGTGGAAGAGCTTGTTCCAGGTTTTCCTTCTACAAGGATTTCTGCTTTGGATCATCTCAGCGCCCTTGCTTGCCGCACAATATGGCAGCCAGCCTGACCATTTGGTGATCAGCGATTACCTCGGTGCATTACTATGGGCAGTGGGCTTTTTCTTCGAAGCCACCGGGGATTTCCAATTAACACACTTCATTAAAGATCCAGCCAATCGGGGAAAGATCTTATCCAGAGGTGTCTGGCGTTTTACCCGCCATCCCAATTATTTTGGGGATGCCACCCAGTGGTGGGGTTATTTCCTGATCGCAGTCTCGGCTGGAGGCTGGTGGACGATCTTCAGTCCGATCCTGATGACCTTCCTGTTGGTGCGTGTCTCAGGTGTAGCCCTGCTTGAGAAAGCGATGGATATCAAGCCCGGGTACAGAGAATACAAGGCTCAGACCAGTGCGCTCATTCCCTGGTTCCCACGTGATAATACCAAGTGATAAAGCGTCAAGAGCCAACCCTGGCCGGCTGGCTCTTGACAGGAGAAAAGAGAAAAGGAGCCGTTTAGAAACCGCGTGAGAAGGTGTAAAAAACCTCATTCCAGCGGATTTCTTTTTTGAAGTCACTGATCGTCGTGGAGCTGTCGATCAGAAGCATTTCCATATCCAGCATTTCTGCAAAATCCTGTAATTGGGCAGGGGTGACATCGAAACTGAAGCCGGTATGATGCGCACCACCAGCCAGGATCCAGGCCGAGGCTGCCGTCTTGAGGTCCGGTTTCGGGGTCCAGAAAGCGCGGGCGACCGGTAATTTTGGCAGTGGGGCTTCGGTGGGGACAACTTCCACGGTATTGACGATCAGGCGGAAGCGTTCTCCCATCTCGATCAAGGAAGCTGCAACTGCCTCGCCTGTGTTGGAATCAAAGATCAAGCGCACAGGGTCTGATTTACCTCCAATGGCTAATGGCAGGATCTCAAGAACCGGCTTTGCAGCCGCAATGGATGAACACACTTCCAGCATGTGGGCTCCCAGGATCTTGTCGCCAAGTTCACTGAAATGGTAGGTGTAATCCTCCATGAAGCTGCATCCTTTGGGTAAACCTGCGCCCATCACCTTCATGGCCCGCACGAGGGCAGCCGTCTTCCAATCCCCTTCGGCGCCAAACCCGTAACCATCCGCCATCAAACGCTGAACTGCCAGGCCGGGTAATTGGCTCAGACCATTCAGATCTTCAAAAGTGGTTGTGAAAGCGCCAAAACCGCCAGATTCAAGGAAATGGCGCATACCAAGCTCAATGCGGGCACCTTCCAGGAGCGCGGAATGCCGGGGAGCACCGGGTTTTAGCTCGGCGGTGACATTATAGAGATCCAAATATTGTTTTATGAGTTCGTTGGCAGCGGTGTCATCGACTTCGTTGACCAGCTTGACCAGGTCCCCCACCCCATATCCCCTGACACTGAATCCCAGGCGCATCTGAGCTGCAACCTTGTCCCCTTCAGTCACCGCCACATCTCGCATGTTGTCACCGAAACGGGCAATCTTTAAGTTTCGCCAGTCATGCAACGCACACGCCGCCCGACTCCAATCCCCAAGCTCCCGTTGGACCATCTCATCTTTCCAATGGCCGACCACAACCTTTCGATTCAGGCGCATGCGTGTGCCGATGAATCCAAATTCACGGTCACCATGTGCGGATTGGTTCAGATTCATGAAATCCATATCAATGTCTGACCATGGGATTTCACGGTTGAATTGTGTATGTAAATGGGCAAAAGGTTTATCCAGGGCGCGCAAACCTGCAATCCACATCTGGGCAGGCGAGAAGGTATGCATCCAGGTGATGAGACCAATGCATGATTTTGAAGAATTGGCTTCCAGACACAGTTCGCGGATCGATTCCGGTGTGGTAAGAACAGGCTTGAAAGTAACGGTAACAGGAATAAAGCTCGACTTGTTCAATCCTTCGGCAATAATACCCGAATCCTCCGCCACCTTCTTTAGTGTTTCAGGTCCGTATAGGTGCTGACTACCTGTTACAAACCAAACCTCGAACTTCTTTAGATCAAACATGCGATTGCTCCTTGGTACTTAAAGTTCATTGACCATACTCGTCGTTGTAACGTTTATGAAGCCGCGCAATCATCTCATCAGGAATCGGAAGCGGGTCCCCTAATTGCAAAGCATAAAAGACCGTGCGTGCCGCATCTTCGACCATGACCGCAGCCTTGACAGCCTCCTTGGCGAATGGACCCAGTGTGAAAACACCATGGTTTTGCATCAGGATGGCTTTACTGCTCCCGATCGATCTCAAGACCTCTTGACCGATGGCTTCATCTCCGATCGGTGCAAAACCACCCACAGGAATGGCACCACCGAATTCATCGCAGATGGCAGTCAAAACTGCCGGGATCGACCGGCCTAAGGCTGCAAAAGCCGTGGCAAATGGCGAATGAGTATGCACGATCCCGTGCACATCCGGGCGGTTGCGATAAAGATATAAATGTGTAAGTGTATCGGAGGATGGCTTCAATTTTCCCTGGATTACCTGCCCTGCCAGATCCACTACCACCATCTTATCCGGGGTCAAATCCGGGTATAGAATCCCGCTGGGTTTAATGACCACCAGCCCGGTCTCAGGATCGCGTGCGCTGACATTACCGCTGGTCCAGGTGACCAGGTTATTACGTGGCAGTTCCTGGTGGAGATAACAGACTTCCTGGCAAAGTGCGTCAAGCATGACTCATCACCTCGGCCTTAATTGCTTTCATCTTTTTCATGACATCATTCATTCCCCGGCCAAAATAATCATGCAGACTGACATATTCCTTATACAGGAGGTCGTAGGTTTGTTTATGCCCAGGAATGGGTTGATAGGATTCCTCCCTAAGGTGAGCCATATGCTTACTGGCTTCCAGGATCGAATCATACCCACCGACAGAACTCCCGGCAGCAACTGCACCATGCATGGCCGATCCGAGGGCTCCGATCTGGGTTGCTGCCGGTATGTAGATCGGCAACCCGGTCACATCCGCGTAAATCTGCATGAGCAGCTTATTCTTGTCCGGTAAACCACCCGTGGCAATCAACTCCCGGATCGGGACCTGATGCTCGTTAAAAGTCTCAATGATCAAACGTGTGCCATAAGCGGTGGCCTCTATCAATGCCCGATACATCTCTTCTGATTTCGTGAGGAGCGTCATCCCGAGCATCATGCCTGTCAGATCAACATCGACCAGGACGGAGCGATTGCCATTCCACCAATCCAATGCCAGCAAACCGCTTTCCCCGGGTTTCAGGCTGGCTGCTTTTTCTTCCAGCAGCTGATGAATGCTGACGCCCTGTTTTTCAGCAAGTGTCACATATTCCGCAGGAACACAATTCTCTACAAACCACTGGAAGTGATCACCGACACAGGATTGGCCGGCTTCAAATCCCGGCAGATCGGGCAGGATGCCATCCATGACCACCCCGCACATGCCGGGTACAATCTGTTCCTGGTCACCGAGCACCATGTGGCAGATAGATGTACCCATGATCATCACCATGCGTCCGCTCTCACTCACGGTCGCGGCCGGCACGGCCACATGGGCATCCACATTGGCAACAGCCACCGCCGTACCGGGTATAAGTCCGGTCCAAGCAGCAGCTTCATCAGTCAAGCCTCCAGCTCTTCGGCCCAGCGGCAGGATCTCTGTTTTCATCTTTTCAGAGACGATGTTTTCCAATCTTGGATCAAGTGCTTTAAAGAAAGCCGGGGGAGGAAATCCCTTTTCCTTCGACCACATGGCTTTGTAGCCGGCTGTGCACGAGTTGCGAGTCTCGATGCCGGTGAGTTGCCAGACAACCCAATCGGCTGCCTCGATCAATCGATCGGCAGCCGCATAGATCTCCGGGTCTTCATCAAGGATCTGCCAGACTTTGGGGAAGAACCATTCCGAACTGATCTTGCCACCGTAGCGGTCCAAGATATGAGCAAACCCCATTTGCCGTGCAGTTGCATTTAATTTGTTGGCTTCGGTTTGGGCGGCATGATGCTTCCAAAGCTTGACCCAGGCATGGGGCCTCTGCCGGAATTCGGGTAGAAAACAGAGTGGGGTGCCATCCGATTTCACCGGCAACATCGTGCAGGCTGTGAAATCGATCCCAATGCCAATGATATTCTCCGGGGATACCCCGCTATGCTTCAATGCCTCAGGAATGGCATGCTTGAAAACTTGCAGGTAGTCATTTGGGTCCTGCAAAGCCCAATCGGGTTCCAGTCTGATCTCGGTTCCCGGTAAAAAATCATCGATGACCCCATTGGTATATTCATGCACACTTGAAGCCAGCTCCTTCCCTGTGGAAACGTCCACGACAGACGCCCGCCCGGAAAGTGTTCCAAAATCCACACCGATCGCTGCTTTCAAATGAGCCTTTTCCACGTTACCCATCCCAACTTGTTTATTTATCCGTTATATCAACCAAATGGTTAACATACATACGCATCTGCTTGTCTTCCACACTTAGCAGGATATAAAAACCGGTGACATCCACCGGGACCAAGTCTTCGGTAGTCCAAGTCGCCTCACCTTTTGAAGGAGTCAGAGGCGTGGATACCAGATCCATGATCTCGAAAATCCCATAAATGATGCCATCCGAACCAATCACCGGCGGATTGCCGATATGGGTCTTCAGAGCAAAATTGGTGGGATTGTAGTTCTTCCAATAAAATGTCAACCCAGCATCCGTGCGTTCCGCTGCAGTTAAAGTGATCACATTCTCGCTGATGGCCAGGATCTCTGAACCGACCGTCTCTATTTCCACCGGAATATCAGTGTAGACCGGGTAGGTCAGATCCGTGGCGACCTCATCCAATGATAATTCCAGTGTCCCGCTGGACTGATTGGCATCCTGATGGTAATAATCCAGGTCGCCATTAAAAGCAACATAATTAATGGATAAAACTGCTCCGGCTTCCGCTTGAGCACCCGCACATTCAACATACAGCATTTGCGGGACCGGTTCAGCTTTTGTTCCGGTCGTATAACCGCGCATTTGCAACCCCGGTGCCAGGCGATGCCCGCCTGTACCAATAAAGACCACATCACAGGTGCTCTCACCACCCCCGCTCTTTAGGCGAGCAGGTTCTCCTGCCACCGCTTGCATACTGCTCCATTCGCCTGTCTCATTGAGAATGGTCACATCGATATGCAAAGCGCCGGAATCGGTTTTGGATACACCGGTCACCATCGCATTCCAGGCCTTGAAAGCTGCCTGCTCAACCATCAGATCTTCCGGTATGACGATGTATTTGCATCCAAATGAAATGAATGCAAGAAGAAGGAAAACCAAAAGGATTTCACGGTTTCTTTTCATGCTTCAGTTCCCAATACAGACTTCATACCTGTCTTACTCCGACACATCAAACTTTGGGACGGCACCCTTGACCAGGGAGATGATCTGCCAATAGATAGCAGGTGCATCTGTGCCACCATCCACGCCTTTAACAGTTTTCACCTGACCATCCTTGATCACGGTCAGATAATAACCATAACACTGCCGGCACGGTGTATGCCAGGTATCATATAACTCATCGGTGAACCAGCCGTTATCGACAAGACCCGCCAACAACAATTCATAGTCAGGAATGGTAATCTGCTTCTCTATATCAGTCTTCCCGTTGGTACCGGTGATACGCCCATCTGGATAGATGGCGAAGAGTTCATCCACGCAATTCGGTCCGCCATTGCGCTCATAGACAATGGTGGCTCCACTTTCGATCAGGGCAGGAACCTGCTCCTGACGGAAAACCTGCAACTCACATTTCCCACTTTGTGCAGTTGTCTGAGTACCATCCTGGTTTCCGAGTTTTGGGGCCAGGAGGATAATTCCAATCATCACAGCAAATCCTGCAATTATTCCGATCGTAATGAGTCGTTTCTTGCGATGATCGGCTAATGCCTGCCCGCTTAAAGCTCTTCCTTTCCTTCGACCGCCTTTGCTTTGCTTTAACAAACTCTGGACGCCAATAAAGATCAGGGTCAATACACCAATGACCACCTTGGTCCACCAGGAGCTCAACGAACCATTAAATTGGATCAATGTCTGGGTGAGACCAAGTATGAATACGCCGAATATCGTTCCAAATACGTAACCAGATCCACCGGTTAACATCGTTCCGCCCATAACGACTGACGCGATCACATCCATTTCCAATCCCGTCGCATACAAGCCATGCCCGGAGGTGACAAAGACCGCAAAAAAGATGCCCGCCAAACCTGAACAGAACCCGTTGATCGTGTATACCAGGACCTTGGTGGTGGTCACCGGCAAGCCCATCAAGCGGGCGGATTGCTCATTCCGGCCTTCATTCCCGCCAATGGCATAGACCGTCCGCCCAAAGCGGGTGTAACGCGAGATGTAAATTCCAGAAATATATATGATAAATGCAACCGCCACGGAAATCGAAACATAGGGGGGTATTTTCCCTGCAACCTCAAACGCTTCTGTTACCCCGGGAATGTAGATCCTGATGCGCGAAATCTGTTCAATCGTACGGTTGCTGATCGAGATCGCATCATCACTGATAAAGAAGCATAACCCCCTGGTGATCCACATACCTGCCAGCGTGGCTATGAACGGCTGGACTTTCAAGAAGGCGATGATACTACCCATGATCAAGCCTAAAAGACTTCCCATCAAGAGCATGAGCAGGAAAACCAACCAGGAATCTACTCCTTCCCGTAAGAGGGCAGCCGTTGACACCGTGGTTAGTGCGATCATGCCGCTGACTGACAGGTCGATCCCACCAGTCAGAATAACCAGGGTCATGCCGACCGCGCTGATCAGCAGGAATGAATTATTACGGAAGATATTAAAGAATACCTGCGGATTGCGCATGCCGGGATAAAAGATCGCACCAATTGTGTAGGCCAGTACTGCCAGCAAGGCAGTCGACATCACCGGAATGAATTGGCGGTTCTTGTTAATGAAGGCAGCAATTTTATTTCTCATGCTTTCTCTGCCTTTTTTACTGTCAGTTTGCGAAACACTTGCCTAACCGGCTCTGCATAAAGGAAGATCACAAAAATAACCACAAACCCCTTGACAGCTTGCAAAGCGAACGCCGGTACACCGAGAGCATACATGGAGGTGGTAATGGCCTGGATGACCAGGGCGCCGATCAAACTCGCCAATAATGAGAAACGACCACCTGCCATCGACGTTCCCCCAATGACGACCGCAAGAATTGCGTCCAATTCAATTGTCAAGCCAATGTTGTTGGCGTCCGATGTCTTGATATTGGAACTGGCAATCAAGCCGGCAATCCCGGCACACAAGCCACAGATCATGTAAGCCAGCATTTTGATCTTCTTTTCACTGATGCCACTATAAAAACTGGCCTTGGGATTTATGCCAACAGATTCGATGAACATGCCAATGGATGTTTTACGAGTCAACATCCAGATCAGCACAAACAAGATGATGGCCAGGTATAACGAGATCGGTAAAATGATCCATCCCTGCCCAAGAAACGCATAAGGCTTGTAAAATATTTGGATGCGAACGCCATTGGTTATCAACTGGGCGATACCGCGCCCGGCGATCATCAAGATGAGTGTGCCCACCATGGGTTGGATCTTCATATAAGCAACAAGGAATCCATTCCAGGCACCACAAATGAGTGCCACGATCAGAGACACAATAATTACTTCCCAAAGGGGTGAATAGGTGAAATTCGGGTCATTCATGAACTTCATCAGATCAGCGGGCAATTCCATTCCTACAATGACCGGGTTCATCATGATCGCAGCCACCGAAGCAGCGATAGCCATGACGCCGCCAACTGACAGATCAATACCCCCGGTAGCGATGACCAGAGTCATCCCAAGCGCCAGCACCATGACGGTGGAAGCGTTACGCATGATGTCGATAACACGGCCGTAGAGATCTCCATTACGTATCTGTATGCTGAAGAAATCCGGTATGAAAATGGTATCCAGCAATAAAATAATGCCTAAGGCTAACAGGGGGTAGAACAGCCGGCTGTTAGTGAGTTTCTCAAGGATGGGGGCTGTGTTCTTTGTAGTCATGCGCCACTTCCTGCCATGGTCTCGAGAATGACACGTTCCTCCACCTGGCCACTATACTCGGCAATTTTCTCCTTGTCGCTGAGAACAGTTATGCGATGACTGCAACGCATGACCTCCTCCAATTCGGAAGAGATGAATACGATCGCCTTGCCTTCATCTGCCAGCGACAATACTAATTTTTGGATCTCGGCTTTCGTGCCGACATCAATGCCGCGGGTGGGCTCATCCAGGATCAAAACCCGCGGGTTGATAGCCAGCCAGCGTGCCAGGATCACTTTTTGTTGATTTCCCCCACTAAGGTTTCTGACAAGCTGGTCGGTTGAAGGGGTGGATATCTCCAATAAGTCAATAAACTTCTGGGCGATCTGTTCCTGTTTTTTAGCACTCAAATGTTTAATCCAGCCCTGCCCTGCTTGCAAAGCCAGGATAATGTTCTCCCTGACTGTCAGATCATCGATGATGCCAGCCGCCTTGCGATCTTCCGGGGAGAGGGCGACACCCTGATGGATTGAGTTGGTTGGGGAGAATTTGGTGACATTTTTACCACCGATCTCAAGAGTGCCCGAGTCGGGAGAATCCACACCAAAGAGGAGCAGGGCTGTTTCGGTCCGGCCGGACCCGACCAGGCCAGCCAGACCAAGCACCTCCCGGCTGTGAAGGTCAAGGTCCATCGGCTCAATCCAATCCGTGCGGCCAAAATCCTTGGCATGTAAAACGCTGTCTTTACCGATTTTCCTGGCGGTTTTTTCCTTTATTTTGACCATGTCGTCCAGATCAGTAATGGTCCGGCCGATCATCTTGACGATCAGTTCCATCTTCGTCAGGGAGGCAGTCTCGCTGGAACAGATCAGTTTTCCATTGCGGATGACTGTGATTTGATCGGCGACTTGGTAAACCTGATCCAGGAAGTGAGTGATAAAAATGATGCCGACATTCTCTTTTTTTAATTTACGCATTACGGTAAAAAGCTGCTCGGTTTCGGTCGTGGTGAGGCTCGAGGTTGGTTCATCCAGGATTAACACCTTGGCCGATTCAATTTCCAAAGCCCGTGCAATCGCCACCATTTGTTGGATCGCCACAGAGTAGGTCCCCAACAACAAGGTGACGTCAATGTCAATTCCAAGAATTCGCTTCAATATCCCCGAGGCCTGCGAATTCAATTCCTTCCAATCAATACGGCCGTGCTTCATGGGCTGGCGGCCGATCAGGATGTTCTCAGCCACCGAAAGATTCGGGCAAAGGTTAACCTCCTGATATACCGTACTGATACCCATTTCCTGGGCATGCCGCGGTGACCGGATGGTAACCTCGTTGCCCGTCAGGAAAATCCTTCCTGAATCCGGTTTTTCCACACCCGTGAGAACCTTGATCAGTGTGGACTTCCCGGCGCCATTCCCACCCAGCAGGGCATGAATCTCGCCATATTTCAAGCAAAAATCTACATTATCCAGTGCCTTGACGCCCGGGAACACCTTGGTGATCCCGCGCATCTCGATCAGTAAGCTATCTGTTTTTTTCTCTTTCATGGATTCCATCCACTTGGTCGTGGTCGGGGAGTCAAAAGTTTTCCCTCCCCGACCATCGATTAAGGAATCAGGGAACCGGCGGATGAGTGTAGAAACCATCCGCCGGATTGGATATTAGTACTTGCGTCCGTCAGCAATTTCCTGAAGGTTCGGATCTGTCGCACGGAAGACACCTTCCTGTGAAGGCACCCACTCGGGTAAATCTTCGCCATTGGCAGCCATGAGGGCAGCTTCGTATACCTGGGGAGCCAACAGAGGGTTGCATTCGACAGCGACATTCAGGGTACCGGCGAGCATGGCATTAAAGGCACCCGTGGTGGCGTCAACGGAAAGAGTTTTGACATCCACACCTGGAACTAAACCGGCTTCCTTTAAGGCTTCGATTGCACCCAAGGCCATCTCATCATTTTGGCCAAAGATGGCCTGAACATCGGTCGTTTCCTTTAACCAGGCTTCTGTTACTGTTTTGCCTTCGGTGATGGACCAGTTGGCTGTCTGGCTCTTGGTGATGACCAGACCGCATTCGGTCATAGCCTCGCGGAAGCCCTGGCCACGATCCTTGGCAGCGGAGGAACCCACATTTCCAACAAGTTCCCAAACATTCTTGGATGCACTATCTTTCAGAAGTTCGCAAATCTCAGCGGCTGCCTTGCGACCTTCTTCAACGAAATCGGCACCAATGAAGGTCTCAAACGATGATGCAGGAGCATCAATGCGGCGATCCTGGATGACAACGATCTTGCCAGCTGCATAGGCATCCTTGATCAATTGTTCCCAACCAGTGGTCTCGAGAGCTGAAAGGACGATCACATTCACTTCCGGATCCTCATTGAATTGTTGGAAACCGGCCACTTCCTTGGCAAGGTCATTCTGTGAATCATAGAACTTGAGGGTGAGGCCAAGTTGTTCAGCCGTTTCATTGAAGGATGCTGTATTGGCAGCACGCCAACCACCTTCTGAACCAGTCTGCAGGAAACCAACTACCAGGTCAGGATACGTGCAATTCGGTTGACAGGGAAGACCGGAGCCGCGACCCCTCTCGACTTCGGCGGGAGCTGCCGTCGCCACAACTGCGGGTGCTTCAGTGGCAGCAGGTTTTTCTTCCGCCGGGGTACCACAGGCGCTGAGCGCCAAGGATAAAACTACCACTAAAACTAAAATCCTCAGCATTACTTTCTTAGTAAACATCTTGTTCTCCTTTGTAGATTGTTAGTAAATCTTGCCATTCGTCGTTTCCATCCATGTTGCGTCCTTCTTCGGATGATCATCGGTGCAGTTGGTCTTCAGCCAACATGGATCGTTTAGAGCGATTATTTACCCCTCACTCACCTCCTTTACTTTTCTCAGGGTCGGAGCTTCTTCGGATGATCAATTCTGGTTTGATTGCGAGGTGAATCGGTTTTATTTTCCTGTTCTCCAGGTTTGTTTCTTCCACCAGGCGCACAAGCTCCTGTACCGCAATGGACCCCAATTGATGTTGATTTTGACAGATGGTCGTCAGGGATGGACAGTAGTATTCACTTTCAGGAATACCATCAAACCCGACGACCGCCAGTTGGTTCGGAATCGAGATACCTCTTTCGAAAGCAGTTTGTAGAGCGCTGAGAGCCATTTGATCGTTTCCGACAAAAACGGCATCCATCTCTGGAAATTGGATCAACAGTTGCTGGAAGGCAACTTTTCCGCTCCTGGAAGACCAGTTGCCCTCAACGACCATGCGTTTATTTGCAGTCAGTCCGGCCTCGCGGAGAACATCCTGCCATCCGCGCATACGCTGCCTGGCCTCCCACCATTCCAGCGGACCGGAGATATGACCGATATGTTTTCGTCCAAGCTTGAGCAAGTGTTCCGTGGCAAGTCTGGCGCCATAATAATTATCAATGGTGACAATCGAAATATCCGATCGTTTTTCAGTAGTCAGGAAAATAATCGGTACATGGATCTCACTCAGCATGGTATTGATCCAGTCCCGATTAGAGCCGATCTCAGGCGCAGCCCACAGAATACCATCCACCTGGTGAGCCAGGAACCAGTTCAGGATGGGATGAATGTTGTTGGCATTAAAACCTGATAGCTCTTTAAGCAACAACCCGTATCCCAATTCCTCCGATCTGGCAGTAATACCACTTAAAGTTGTGGAGGGCCCGATATATTTCAAGCCGGCGGTCAGAACGCCAAAATTGTAACTTCGCCGCTGGCTGAGGCTGCGTGCGATGGCACTGGGTTGGTACTCAAGATCGGAGATGATTCCTAAAATGCGCTTGCGTGTATCACTGGCCACGTCCGGCCGGTTATTAATAACCCGCGATACAGTCTGCCTTGAAACGCCAGCCTGCCTTGCAACTTCATATATCGTCGCTTTAGCGGGTCTACCCAAGCTGCACATCCATTCATTTTGGAATGAGAGCGGTACCGGGACCGGTACCGTGACCGGTCACAATACCCATATTATCAAGGAATGAAGGAAAAGTCAATAGGTTTTGTACTATTTAAGGGTTAATCTTGGGCTCCAGTGGGTTAACCCGCCAGGTTGCGATAATAATAGGAGCTGGATAAATTAATTACCAGAGCTTTGATTGGGTTTATTGATTGAAATCCTGATGAGTATTAATCCATATATTTTTATGAAAGCTTTTTAATAATCATTCTACCTACAAGTCATTACTCACCGGTATAGTTATGGTATAAGGAACTGACGCTTAGGTCCGGTGATTGTCAGTTATTCTGCCTCACATCCTTTCGGGTACACCCTTGCACAATGATACGAACAAATGATGGGTAAAAACCCTACGTTGGGAGGGTGTGATCCTTTGGCCACCATGATATAGTTACCGGATAGATATAAGTCACTAATTTCACATGATTTATGTAATATATCGTATAATTTACTATTAACCTTTTACGAAAGGAGGCGCCCCGGAAAGATTATCAATGCGTCGTACTCGGAAAAAAGAAAGATTAAAATCAGTGTTTGTGGAGGATAAGATGTACAAGAAATCAATGTATACAATCATGGGGTTACTGGTCATCGTCAGTATGCTATTGACCGCCTGCGGTGCGAAAGAGACCGCAGTTGAAACCCCTCTCGCCACCGAAGCACCCGCAGCAACCGAGCCACCCGCCGGACCTGTGAGTATCATCATCGGTGTGACGGATCAGATAGCAAGTCTTGACCCGGCGGATGCCTATTCCACGCACGACTGGGAATTGATCCGCAATACCGGCCGCACCTTGTTGCGCTGGAATCCGGGGACAAGCGACCTGGTGCCCGATATGGCCACCGGCATGCCGGAAATATCGGAAGACGGCCTGACCTACACCTTCACCTTGAAGGATGATATCAAGTTCGGTGATGGCCTGGCGTTGACCGCACCCATGTTCGCCGAGCAACTCACCCGCCTGTTGACCATCGGCCCATCCTGCCCGAATGATGTCGCCGATGCCCTGGCCATCCCATATGTGGAAAGCATCACAGCCCCGGATGACACAACGATCGTCTTCCAGTTGAAGGCTGCCATTGCATACTTCCCACAGTTGGTTGCAACAGCACCCTACACACCTGCTCATCCTGACACTTTCCTGACCAGCGAGTGTGTATTGTTCCCCAGTGCCCCGGTTTACGGCGTGGGTACCTGGTTCATCAGCCAGTTCACACAGAACGAGCAAATCGTGCTCGAACCCAACACGTTCTACACTGGCGATCTCACTCCGCAGGTGGACCAGATCATCATCCGGTATTTCTCGGATCCTCAGACCCTGGCCCTGGCCGTTCAGAACGGTGAAGTGGATATCGCCTGGCGCTTCCTCGGTCCGCAGTTGATCACCGAATTGGAATCCACCGAAGGCTTAACGGTTGGCACTGTCAATGGCGGCGCCATTCGCTTCCTGGTCTTCAATCACGACATGCCCCCGATGGATGATCCCAACGTGCTCAAGGCAATCGCTTCGGTCATCGACCGCGACGCCATTTCAGACTCGGTGTACAGCGGAACAGTCAGCCCGCTCTATTCCCAGAACCCGCCCGGCTTCCTGGGCGCAACCGAAGTCTTCGATACCATGTACCAGTCACCTAACATTGATGGTGCCAAAGCCTTCCTGGCCGATTCTGGATACAATGAAACAAACAAGTGCGTACTGGATCTATGGTACCCGCCCGAGCACTATGGCGCAGAAACTTCTGCATGGATGGAAATCATCAAGCAGCAGCTTGAAGCGACCGGTGTCTTCACGGTAAACTTGACAGCTCAGGAGTGGTCGACCTATGTTCCCGCTCTGACCGGTGGAAATGCCTACCAGGGTGGCGTATTAGGCTGGTTCTTCGATTATCCGGATGCATCCAACTACTTTGATCCCTTTGTGTACAACGGCGGTATGGGTACCGATGTTGCCCTGGCCGCGGAAGGCAGTACGTTTGGTGAAGCGATCAATGAAAAAGCGCAGCAGCTGCTCGATCTGCTTTCTGCGGCTGATGTGGAAACCGACCTGGCAGCACGCGAAGCCCTTTATGAGCAAGCTGGGGAGGTATACGCCGACCTCGTGGTGACGCTCCCACTCTTCTTCCAGGCCGAGCATGTCACCTATCGTTCCAACATCAATGGTTCATCCGCATTCGGCAGCCCCGAGACCCTCAATATCGGCGGCAATGTCGAATTCACCTATTCCATGTTAACCAAGGAACCATAAATTGAGTGCTGGGGGGCGGGATAATCCCGCCCCCCTCTTTTTTTTGAGTACAGGGACTCATGACACCCATCGGGCTCATCTTCTGTATCGTCGGCGTACCTTTCCTGATCCTCCTCGTTTACATCATGATTACGGGGTCAACGGGTCTGCGACGTTATATCATCACACGTATTGGCCTGACCCTGCCAATGGTTTTCATCATGGGATCCATGGTGTTCTTCATCATGCATGTTCTGCCGGGTGACCCAATAACTTCTGCTTTGGGGCCTAAAGCTACTCCCGAAATAGTCGAAAATATTCGGGAAAGCCTTGGTCTGAATGAACCCTTGATCGTGCAATACGGGGTTTTTTTGAAAAATATGATCACACTTGATTTTGGTAATTCGCTGGTGGGTGGGCACCGCCCGATCATCGATGAGATGAGCGAGCGTTTCCCGGCTACCCTTGAGCTGGTTATCCCCGCAGCCATCCTGGCACTGATGATCGGTATTATCGGTGGCACATTTGCGGCGGCTAAACGCAAAACTGCCAGGGACTATTCCTTGCGTATTTATTCCGTGATTATCTATTCCCTGCCGATCTTCTGGTTCGGCCTGATGCTGCAACTCCTGTTTGGCGTAGTTTTGGGCTGGTTTCCGATTTCCGGGCGGATCGATCCAGTGATCGGAACCACCCTCGAACATGTTACTAACATTTATTCCATCGATGCCTTCATCAGCAGAAACTGGCTGGCCCTGTATTCTGTGATCAGGCATCTGGTGTTGCCAACATTAACCCTCGGTTTGATCCTCTCGGGTGTCTTTTTGCGAATGACCCGTATCAATGTGATCGAAACCTTGCAGACAGATTACATTGCAGCAGCGCGTGCGCGTGGCATCCGCGAGCACGCGGTTGTTTATCAACATGCCTTAAAAAACGCCATGATCCCCGTCATCACCTTGATCGGATTGCAGGTGGCCATCCTGTTGGCTGGGGCTGTGTTGACCGAGACCATCTTTTCCTGGCCAGGTATGGGCAGTTACCTGGTGCTCCGTATCTCTGCCCGTGATTACAATGCTGTGCAAAGCGTTATCACCATGTTCGCCCTGTTGGTGGCTTTCATCAGCCTGGCGGTTGATATCATCTACTCATTGCTCGATCCAAGGGTTAAGTATTAATCATGCCTAATAAAGACAACGGCAACCCCAACGCTAATAACGAAGCCTGGCGGAATGAACTCCAACAGGTGGGGTTTGTCCGCCGCTTGTTCCAGGCGCGCAAATGGTACGGCGCCGACTGGTGGTTTGTGGCCATTTCAACCGCGATGGTCTTCGGTTTCATCTTTGTGGCTTTATTCCCTCAATGGCTGGCTCCTTATCGGTTCGATACAATCGTGGGCACAAGCTTCCTGGCTCCGGGTGAGTATCCAGACCTGCCCATGCTGATCACGCGCACAGATTCACCAACTAACTCCTTGCAAGATCTGGCGGTAGGCGCGAATGCAGACCGGCCGGTAATCGGTGCGATCCGGGGTTCCCCATCCGCAGTGGCAATCAATGAACAATCCCAGATCGTGGATGAGCAACTGGTCAGTGGGAATTCCGGATTACGCCTGCGACCGCGCATCGAGCGCTACGTCACAATACCCGCCCTGCTGGATGCCATCACTGCTGGTGAAGTCGCGGCCGGAGTTGCCAATGAAAGTGAATTCGAGGAATATTCCGGGGATTATCCAGAATTGCATAGCGGGACTACTATCAGTGGCGGAACCGCTACTGCAGGTGGTTTTGTTATGGGGACCAATGATATCGGCCAGGACGTGTTAAGCCGGTTGATCTGGGGTACCCGTGTAGCCATCGTGATCGGTTTCAGTTCCTCCATCATCTCCCTGTTGATCGGTCTGCCGCTTGGCTTGTTGGCCGGATATTTTAGTGGAAAGGCAGACCGGACTTTAAGCCTGGTGATGGACAGTCTTTATGCATTTCCCGGATTGATCCTGGCGATCGCGATCACTGCCGTTTTAGGACCCAGCATTTACAATGTAATCGTCGCTATTGCAGTTCTCTACATCCCAACATATTATCGTATCGTGCGTGGACAAACCATGACGGTCAAAGAAGAAGTTTTCATAGAAGCAGCTCAGAGTATTGGTGCCCGCCGTTGGGAGATACTGTGGCGATACGTCTTTCCAAATGTCATCCCTTCGGTTGCCATCATTTTCTCAATTAATGTGGCGGACGCTATCCTGACCGGAGCCGGCCTATCCTTCCTTGGTTTAGGCTTACCCCCCACCATTGCCGACTGGGGCATCGATCTGGCCCGGGGTCAGCGTCACATTCAGACCGCCTGGTGGTTGATCACCTTCCCGGGAACCGCCATTATGTTGATCGTGCTGGCATTCACCATGATGGGTGAAGGTCTGATGGAGATCTTCAATCCCAAACTGAGGGAACGCTGATGCCAGTCGAAATCCTTTACTCTATCCGTAATCTTGACGTTGAATATCACACGCGCGGCGGTGATGTTCGGGCCGTTGATTCGGTCAGTTTTGATATCCGTCGCGGTGAGATTCTTGGCCTGGTGGGTGAATCCGCCTGTGGTAAATCCACCCTGGGGAAGGCACTCATGCGTCTGCACCGCAAACCTGCCAGTATTGTTGGTGGACAACTGCATTTCGATGGGCGCGATCTGATGGCGTTAACGGAAGATGAAATGCGTACCGTGCGCGGAGGTGAGATCGGTATGGTTTTCCAGGACCCAATGACTTCCCTCAATCCGGTCCAGAGGATCATCGAACACCTCACCGAGACCATTCTTGCCCACGAGCCCAATACATCCAAAAAAGAAGCCCGTCTACGGGCGGGTAAACTGGCCGAGAAACTTGGCATCCGTGCTGAGCGCCTCAATGAATATCCCCACCAGATGTCCGGCGGCATGCGACAGCGGGTTATGATCTCGCTGGCCCTGGCACTACGCGCCAAGCTGGTCATAGCAGATGAACCCACCACTTCACTGGATGTGATCGTGGAGGCCAAGTTCCTTGACCTGTTGCGCGAGTTGCGCCAGGAATTCGACCTGACCATCCTGCTCATTACCCACAACATCGGTGTGGTCGCCGAGGTATCAGACCGTGTGGCGGTCATGTATGCAGCCCGCCTGGTAGAGATTGGCGATGTGGGCAGTATCTTTGCCAACCCGAAACATCCTTATACGCGCGGTCTTTTACATTCCGTACCCAATATCACCCTGGGTGATATTGAGCTGTATAAAATGGAAGGCGCACCTCCCAGCCTTTTAAGGCCCCCTACGGGTTGCCGTTTTCACCCGCGCTGTCCTGATGTCATGGCAATCTGCAAACGGAAGAATCCACCGCTTCAGAAGATCGGCTCTGATAATCAGGTTGCCTGCTGGTTATATGGAAAAGAAGGTGATGCATGACATCATCCGCACAACCTTCTCCACGAAAAGACCTGGTTCGCCTGGAACATGTCACCAAGCATTTCCCGGTCCAGAGTGGATTTCTGGCTTCGCTGCTAAATAAAGGCCATATTCCGGCTGTGCATGCCGTCGACGATGTCAATTTCACCATCCGGCAGGGTGAGGTATTCGGTCTGGCTGGTGAAAGCGGTTCGGGCAAATCAACCGTTGGGCGACTGACCCTGCGCCTGCACGATCCCACCTCCGGGCATGTCTTCTTTGACGGCACCGATCTCAACCAATTAAATGCCGAGGAGATGCGGCGCATGCGCGCCCGAATGCAACTGGTCTTTCAGGACCCACTGGCTTCCCTGAACCCACGCATGACCATTGGTCAGGCCATTCTTCACCCGGTTACCATCCATATGTCAGATATTTCCAAAGCTGAACAACGCCGGTGTGTTTTAAACATCCTTACCGCGGTGGGCATGAATCCACCCGAATCCTTTTATGACCTGTTCCCTCACCAGATCTCAGGCGGTCAGCGCCAACGGATCGTGTTGGCCCGCGCCCTGGTCACCAACCCTGAGCTGATCGTCGCCGATGAACCGATCGCCATGGCGGATGTCTCCGTACGTACCTTGCTACTTGATCTGATGATGAACCTTAAAAAGGAATTCGATCTGACCTACCTGTTCATTACGCATGACCTGGCAACCGCCAAGTACATCTGCCACCGCATCGGCATCATGTATCTGGGTAAATTAATGGAAGTGGGCGACCTGCAGGATGTCTATTCCCGCCCGCTTCATCCCTATACCCAGGCGCTTTTGGCTGCTGTGCCCGTCCCCGACCCCAAAAAGCGCCGCACCCAGGAATTACCCATGGGCGAAATTCCCAACCCGATCGATCCTCCTTCAGGCTGCCGCTTTCACCCACGTTGCACAATCGCTAAAAAGATCTGTTCGCAGGAAGAACCTGTCATGCGGGAGTTACTGCCACAGCATATTGTTGCCTGCCATTTCGCCGAACAGTTCAAATAAGCCTTTCATGCGCTCCTTGCCATACAATGCGTCCCGGGTTGGTTAATCACCGGGCGCTTTTCATCTATAAGCTATTAAAATATATGATTCAGATTAGTTGTACTGAGGCACCATTAGGGGAGATCAACGGTATAAAGAGGCGTGCACTTAAATCAGCTTCCTGGAAAGCAGCCATCATGGAATGCCCGACTTCCTTTGCATGGGCTTGATCCCGAATAAAGGCCATCAGACTTGGCCCGGCTCCAGCCAGAACAACCGCGACCGCACCAGCCTCCCGGGCAGCCAACATGGCAGCCTCAGCTCCGGGAATCAGAGGGATACGATAAGGCTGGTGCAACCGGTCTTCGGTTGCAAGTGATAAGAGGTCAATGTCTCCATTCCTTAAAGCATCGGTCAACAAGGCCACCCTACCCAGATTGAAGACAGCATCCTGGTGGGGAATTTGCTCCGGTAAGGCAGCCCTGGCCATCAGGGTTGGAAAACGATAATCCGGTGTTACGATCACCATCGAGAAGGAGTGAACAGGAGAAGCCCTTGTAATCACACGACCCTGTTCGATCATGGAGATGGTTAATCCCCCCCACAGGCAAGGCGCAACGTTATCGGGATGTCCTTCGAGCTGGGTTGCGCAATCCAGTTGCATCTCTTTGTTATCAGGTAAATCCAACATAGCCCCAGAGGCAAGGATGCCGGAGACCGTTGCGGCTGAACTGGAACCCAAACCTGAGCTTAGGGGAATACGGTTGTGACAGCTAAGTTGAATCCCTGACGGCAGGGTCCTACCATGCAGCTGCGCATAAGCCACCATCGCCTGGTAGATAGCATTGGATTCGTCCCGCGGCAGGGTGCCATTCCCCTCTCCTTCGATCGAGAGGTCCAGTTGGTCTCCACAGGTTTCCACCAGCATCTCATTCCAAAGATCGAGCGCCAACCCGAGGCAGTCAAATCCCGGGCCGAGGTTTGCCACTGTCGCCGGGGTCCGCACCAGATACTTCATGGATGCCTGCCCTCTGCCAGGTAGTCTTCCAGCACATTCAGTTCCGCAACCAGGATCTGCGGTTTAGGCATCTCACGGGTGACGATTTCCGGATCTTTCAATCCATGACCGGTACAAACACACACCACCCGCTTGCCTTTCAAATCGATGTTTCCACGCTCCAACTCATGCGCTAAACCTGCCAGGCCGGCTGCAGACGCCGGTTCAACCCAGATACCGTTGGAAGCCAACAGTCTTTGCATGCGCAGGATCTCATCATCACTGACGGCAATAATGCGTCCGGCGGATTCTGCGGCAGCTTCAAGTGCCTGTTCGCCACGTACAGGGCGTCCGATGCGGATGGCGGTGGCAACCGTTTCGGGGTGTTCCACGGCATGACCCAGCACCAGTGGTGCCGATCCTTCTGCCTGCACACCCAGAATATGTGGCAGACCAGAAGCTGCCCTTTCATTCATCTGTTTAAAGCCCATCCAATATGCCGTGATATTTCCGGCATTGCCGACTGGTAAAGCCAGCCAATCCGGGGAACCACCAAGGACCTCACAAATCTCAAAAGCAGCCGTCTTTTGACCTTCCAGGCGGTATGGATTGAGGGAATTCACCATCACAATCGGGTGGCGTTCAGCAACCTCCAGAACCAACTTGATCGCATCGTCAAAGGATCCATCGATCTGGACCACTTCGGCACCATAAACAATGGCTCCAGCCAATTTTCCAGCGGCGACTTTACCAGCCGGAATGATCACGATTGAACGCATCCCGGCTCGAGCAGCATAGGCAGCAGCCGAAGCAGCGGTATTACCGGTCGAGGCACAGATCACCGTCCTGGCACCCCTCCCAAAGGCCTCACTGATCGCTACGGTCATGCCGCGGTCCTTGAACGATCCGGTTGGATTCATACCCTCGAATTTCACATGGAGGTCGAAACCACCCCCCAGTAACTCAGCCAGGTGCGGAACCGGAATTAATGGTGTATCACCCTCCAACAGGGTCACCGTGCGCGTATGCGCCGGGATATCCAGATACGGACGATAGGTTTCAAGAATACCAGGATAAGCGGCCATCATTTCCTTCTACGCGGTAACATATCCAAGTTTTGTGAGAAGTTCCGCATTATAGATCGATCCACCCGCAGCACCCCGGATGGTATTGTGCGACAGGACCACCATTTTGATATCAAACAGGCGATCCGGGCGGATACGACCGACGACGGTGGTCATACCCTTGCCTGTAAAGCGATCCAATCTCGGCTGAGGGCGGTCAGGTTCATCACGAACGACAATGACCGGATCCGGTGCAGAGGGCAAACCGCGGCTGACATCAGGTGACTGGTAATGACGCATTGCCTGGATGATATCTTCCACCGCCACCTTCTGACCCAGTTCGATCGAAAGGCAAACCATATGACCATCGCTGACCGCCACCCGATTGGCCTGCGCAGAAATGACCAGTTCGGCGGGTTTTATGGCATCGCCCTGGATATGTCCAAGCATTTTCAGCGGCTCACTTTCAATTTTCTCTTCTTCACCATTGATCAATGGAATGACATTATCAATGATATCCAATGAAGGAACTCCCGGATAACCTGCCCCCGACAGGGCTTGCATCGAAACAGCAAACACACGCTTCAAACCAAAGGTGTCATGCAACGCTTTGAGGGCGACCGTTACACCGGTACTGGTGCAGTTGGAATTCGTCACGATCCCGCCGGTCCAGCCACGCAGGCGGCGTTGAATGGGCAGGATATCCGCCTGATCCGGGTTCACTTCAGGCAAGAGGATGGGCACATCCGGCGCATTGCGATGAGCCGAGGCATTGGAACAAACCAGTGTGCCCGCACGGGCAAAGGCAGGTTCGGCCTCAAGTGCAATATCAGTGGGCAAAGCAGAAAAGGCAAGGGGGATGGTGTTTCCATCTGGCCTGGTGGGTTGGATCTCCAAGCTGTGTGCCCAAGCTGGCATTTCCTCCGGAAGGGTCCAATGGCATGCATCCCCATATTTTTGCCCAACGGTCCGGTCAGACGCCGTCAGCTTCACAACCTCGAAAAGTGGGTGGGAATCGAGAAGTTGAACGAAACGCTGACCCACACTACCGGTGGCAGCCAAAACAGCGACGGGAATGCGATTGGTCATACTTAATCCTCCGATACTTTCTTTATGTTTTGAAGCGGGCACTTGGCTCAATCAGGTTATGCAGGATCCGCAATGCTTGCAGGGTCTCTTCTGCACTGACCACCAGGCTGATCGACACTTCCGAAGAGCCCTGAGCGATGGCGATCACGTTGACCTGGTGATCACCCAAAGAGGTGAAGACCCGGCCGGCAACCCCAGGCGTGGACCGCATGCCTTCTCCAACAACTGTCACGATCCCAACTTCGCCGGTGGCCCAAACGCTGTCGATATCACGATCCTCGATCTCGTGTTTGAAAGCCTCATTGAGCATTTCAAGCACCGATTTTACAGCCGTGGACGGGACGGCAAAGCAAATGCTTTGCTCGGAAGATGCCTGGGTGATCAGGGGAACACTAATGCCCAGTTTTGCCACCGTATCAAAGGTACGTGCGGCCACACCCGGTACACCTAACATACCCCGACCTTCGAGAGTGACCAGATGGACACCGCGAATGGTCGTGATAGCCTTGATCACACCATCCCGTGCGGTCAGGTTTGCGACCAGCCGGGTACCGGGATGCGAAGGGTTGAAAGTGTTGCAGACACGTAGTTGGATCCCGGCCTCGATTACCGGCCGGATGGTTTTCGGATGAAGCACCTTGGCACCGTAATAAGCCAGTTCTGCCACCTCCCGATAGGAACAAACCGGTACTGTGGCAGGATTGGGTACCAGGCGCGGATCGGCCGTCATGACGCCGTCAACATCCGTAAAAATCCAGACATCATCCGCTGTGAGTGCAGCACCAATGAGCGCAGCTGTGTAGTCACTACCACCACGGCCGAGGGTCGTTATGTTCCCAGTCTCAGAAGCTGCTATATAACCGGTAACAACTGGCACGCTACCCTGGGCAAGGATCGGGTTTATCACCCCTTTAATCATTTGATTTGATTTTTTAATAAAAGGATGCGCATCAGTGTAATGTTCATCCGTTATGATCAAACGCATGGCTTCCACAACATTAGCTGGAACATCGACCGATTGGATAGCTGCTGCCAATAAACGCACGCTCATACGCTCACCGGCCGATGCGATGATATCCCTCACACGTGGAGTGCATTCGCCCAGGGCTGAGATCGCCTGGCACAGGTTAACCACATGATCAATGATCTCATGGATTTCCCGTTTGACTTGCGCACGCAAAATTTCAGCAGGGATCAGGTTATCCGCAATTTCATCATGTCGATGGATCAATTCAGATGCGGCATCTTTCAGGACACCCAATTGATTTGAAGACACTTGGGATGCCATCCTCAACAAAGTGTCCGTAACGCCGTCAAGCGCAGAAGTCACCACAATGATGTTCATCCACTCCGGCTTTTCATTTTGTACAATGGAGACAGCCTGGTGCATGGCTTTGGTAGTACCCACAGAGGTACCCCCAAATTTCATAACCAATGTGCCTTTGCCTGTCGGTGCAGATGTCTTTTTCATGGACAAACCTTAGTAGGCTTCAGAATTGGACGTTTTCGGAATGATCAGGATCGATATCAGGTTTCCGAAAGAAGACCATAAACAGAATATCCGTGCAAATCACATTAACCTGACTGAGATTAATTCTGTGAATTATACATCAGCAGTGGATAACCAAATACATACTCCAGAATGGCTTTTAAGATTGATACGATTCCCTCATGGGAGGATATTTAGGTTGTTGGTATCGCCGCCTCTCTACCCTCCTTTATTAAGCTAGGAGGAGAGACGGTTCCACATTCGCATGTATAATCCCAAGCATGTACTTATCACCTCATCCAGCTCCCCAAGCTATGCACATCCCGGATGGCTTTTTATCCCTGCTGGTCGCCATCGTTTTCTGGATCATTTCAGCGATCGTAATCGGGATTGCCCTCCGAAAGACCAAACACACACTGGGTGAGCGTCAGGTTCCACTGATGGGTGTCCTGGCTGCGGCCATCTTCGCCGGGCAAATGCTCAACTTCACCGTGGCCGGTGGCACTTCGGGTCACCTGCTGGGAGCTGCGATCGCAGCCATCCTGCTGGGACCCTGGCCAGCCGTTCTGGTGATGACTTCGGTCGTTTCCATCCAGGCATTGCTCTTCCAGGATGGCGGTTTATTGTCGCTGGGTGCCAACTTATTCAACATGGCCATTGTGGGTGTTTTCGTCTCCTCAGCAGTGTACACTGGATTGAGAAAACTGCTTCAGAAACAAACCTGGGGACTTTATGTTGCGGGTTTTGTAGCTGCCTGGTCATCCATCTTCATTGCTTCCCTGGCTTGCGGAATCGAGCTGGCATTATCCGGAACCTCCCCTGCCAACATTGCCATTCCAGCCATGGGTGCCATTCATGCCCTGATCGGCATCGGCGAAGGACTGATCACCCTGGGCGTTCTGACACTGGTTCAATCCGTCCGCCCGGATCTATTGGGGGTCGATAATGAACAAGCAACGGGGAATAAGGCAATCCTCATCTGTGGAGGTCTGCTGGTTCTACTGCTGGTAATTCTTGCTCCTCTGGCTTCCACCCACCCGGACGGTCTGGAATGGGTGGCAGAACAGCAAGGTTTTTTGGGGTCCGCCAAGGATGCAATTTACAATCTTCTCCCGGATTACACAATACCCGGGATTTCCAATCCCGTAATGACCGCCATCGCTGCCGGGATCGTAGGAGTAATTATCGTATTCGTGGCAGCATGGTCCTTTGGACGAATTGGAAAGAAAAAGGTAGGAAAAGACCAGGATAAAGAGTAACCTCTTCACAATGTTTCTCATATAAAAACAAAACAGATATTTCGATGCTGTGCTAATTTCAAGGGAAATCAGGAATGTCAGTTACAGACGTTTAATCCACCGTCAGAGTTTTACTCAAGTTACGAGGGAAATCCGGATCGAACCCCCTGGCAACTGCCAGGTGATACGATAGCAATTGGAGCGGAATGACCGCCAACAGGGCAGCAAAAGCCGGCTCAGATTCCGGAATGGTGATGATATCGCTGGCATTTGCCTTTAAACGCTTATCCGCCTGGCCAATGGCTATCGCCCGTCCGCCCCGGCAGGTGACCTCATTTATACCACTCAGCATGAGCGGTACATCTTCCGGCCCCGTGATGAACAGGGTCGGAAACCCCTCGGTCACAGCCGAGAGTGGGCCGTGTTTGAACTCGGTTGAGAGCATACCCTCGCAGTGGGCATAAGTGACTTCTTTGAGCTTGAGAGCTCCCTCAAGTGCCATGGGGTAGGTGGCCCCGTACCCGAGGCAATACAGGTCGTCCCACTGGTTGATCACCGGCACAAGGTGCTCAACCTGAGTATTGGACATGACAATGGTCCGTTCAAGCAGTTCTGGCAGAGCATCCAGCTGTTTGACATCAAGTCCTCCCAATCTTGTAGCCAGATAGAGGAAGGTGATCACCTGGTTGGTGAAGGTCTTGGTAGCCGGTACACTCATTTCATAACCACAACACAGCGGCAACCAAGCAGCAGATTTGCGGGTTAATGTCGTGCCGATCACGTTGGCCAAGCCGAAACAGGTCATGCCGGGTACCTGGGCAGCCTGCATAGCATTCAAGACATCCTTGGTCTCGCCTGACTGGCTAACGAAAAGACCGACATCATCTCGATCGAGAGTGGGCAGATATTGCGGAATGAACTGGGGGGCAAGAATTGGGATGGCAGCCCGACCGGATAATTGGGCAAAGTAGACCGCACCGGCCAGGCAGGCGTGGTAGCTTGTCCCGCAACCGATGAAATACACATTCCGAGCCATTTTGATCTTATCAAGGATAATTTGGACTTCAGGACTGTTTTCAAGGCGATGCAGCAGCTCGCGGGCGGTCTGCGGCTGCTCATGGATCTCCTTGAGCATGAAATGCGGAAAACCGCCCTTCTGGACAGAACTCATCTCTTCGGTGATCAGTTCCGGATCGCGATTGATCGGACTGCCGCCTGCAACCTCATGTAACTCGATATGGTCAGCATATAGTGTAACAATCTCACCATCCTCCAGACGGATCACCTTGCGGGTCAGCGGAAGGATGGATGGCAGATCGGAGGACACACAAGTAAAACCATCACCCAGGCCAACCACCAACCCCGAACCCTTCTTGATGGCATAAAGTCTGTCGTCATTGATACGGCCGATGACAAAGGCATAATCGCCCTGTAGATCGCCGTAGGCAGACCGTATCGCTTCGATAAAATCCTTGCCTTTATTGATATAGCGCTCAACCGCATGAACGCAGGATTCGCCATCGTTCTGAGATCTGACAGTCATCCCCTCAGCCATGAAGGCTTCACGTAATTCGATATTATTCACCACATTGCCATTATGGGCACCTACCAGATCACCATCCGAATCCAGGTGCGGTTGGGAGTTGACCTGGGAAGGTTCACCAAAAGTAGCCCAGCGCAACTGGGTAATCCCACGCTGCCCGGTCATTTCAGCCAGGCTATATTTCTTTGCCACTTCATCGACCCGTCCAACATCCTTGCGCAGGTCGATATACCCGCCGCTGATGGTTGCCGCTCCGACCGAGTCATATCCGCGATAGGTCAACCGCCGGGCAGCCTCAACCAGGATCGGACCCAGGGTTTGATCTTTATCCGTCACAATGCCGAAAATTCCGCACATATATCTCCTTGAAATACTTTATTCAAACCCATCATCACATCTTTATATTTAAATGATATCCAGCGACCGATAGTTTATCACAGCCCATGACCGAGATCAGCCTGTCTCCATCTGGTGAGGACCATAAGGGTGCATTTAATCCGATGAGTCATCAATCAGAAATTAAGATACTGTGAAATCCCCGAACCAGGTCCGATTCCTATTTTTATCGGTTCACTGCGCAAAGCCTCCTTGAACACGCAGCTGGCAAAGCTGGCAGCGGAAGTTATCTCCCACAACGGCGGCCTGGTGGATTGGACTGATCTATCAGAGTTTATAACACGTGATTTTAACCATGACCTGGAAGATGAACAGGGGTTCCCCTCAGCTGTCACGAACTTGAAAACCCATTTGGAAAGCAATGCTGCCTTTGTGATCGCCACGCCAGAGTACAACGCATCCAAACCGGGTGGATTGAAAAATGTCATCAACTGGTCTTCGCGTTTCAAATGACAGCCTTTCAGCGGCTGGCGAGGTTTGTTGCTTTCTGTATCCCCCTGGAACACCTGGAAGCACATATCTTTCCCGTTATATTTTCCCTGGTTTTGGTGCACAGGGTTTTTAAGCCGGCCACCCAAATGGCGGATGCACAGAAAATAGTAACCGAATTGGTTATCGGTTTGGCCAAACGGGCTTATCACTTATAATCAAGGTCAATATCATGCTCACACAAATCAACCTCTCACCCTCGTTGGGTTTTGGCGATCGATTCGGGTCGACATTAGCCGAATTGGGTGATGAGATCCGCAATTCACCGATTACACACAGTGATGCTTACTACAGGAATCTTCAAACGCATTATTTAAATATCCGGATCATCAGAAACAACGGTATGATTATCACCGAGGTGAGTTAAGTATGAGCAACGCATTCGATATCAAAGGAAAAGTTGTGGTGGTTACCGGTGGCGCAGGTGTGCTGTGCGCATCGATCTGCCGGGAACTGGCTGCCAAGGGTGCCAGGGTTGCTGTGCTGGATCTTCGAGCAGATGCGGCTGAAGCACTGGCGGCTGAACTTGGCAAAGGCGCCATTGGCCTGGCTTGCAACATGCTGGACCGGGGTGACGTCGAAGCCACTGCCCAAAAGGTAATCAAGGCATTTGGCCGGGTGGATATCCTGGTCAACGGAGCCGGCGGTAACAAGCCTGAAGCAACCACGTCAGCCGAACAATCATTCTTCGAGCTGCCTGCAGAGGCCCTGCGCATGGTTTTCGACCTAAATCTAATGGGGACCATACTACCAAGCCAGGTTTTCGGACGCACCATGGCTGAACAAAAAAGCGGTGTCATCCTGAATATCACCTCCATGAATGCCTTCCGCCCTCTCACACGCATCGCCGCTTATTCCGCGGCCAAAGCTGGTGTCAGTAATTTCACACAGTGGTTGGCTGTCCATATGGCTCAGGAATACAGCCCCGCGATCCGGGTCAATGCCATTGCGCCCGGATTCTTCGTCACCGAGCAGAATCGCTTCCTGCTGACAGATAAGGATACCGGTGAGCTGACCCCACGCGGGCGCACCATCATCTACCATACACCCCAGGGGAGGTTCGGCCTACCCGAAGACCTGCTGGGGACTGTGGTTTGGCTGGTTTCGCCAGCCTCTGCCTTTGTAACCGGCATCGTCGTCCCCGTGGATGGTGGGTTCTCTGCATTCAGCGGAGTATGACCTCCAAGGTATAGCATGCTGGAATATCAGGACATTGCCCCACCCGGTCAACACCTTCGAGATGACGCCATCATTGGCTGTCTTACAGTTGCTCTTGAAAAACGATTCGCCAGGCAGAAAGTCCTGGTACTCATCCCCGACCATACCCGCTCACTGCCATTGCCCTTTCTGTTCAAGGCAATAACCGGGATCCTGAGAGATGCAACCAGGCTGGATTTCATGGTTGCCCTGGGAACCCACCCCCCCCTCTCCGAGGATCATTTAAATCGGTTGGTGGGTATCAGCACAGAAGAACGGTCAGGTCAATACTCTAACATCGGCTTGATGAACCATGCCTGGGACGATCCGCATGCCCTGGTTAGCATTGGAACCTTCGAGCAGGACCAGATAAAGCTGATCGCCGGTGATATCTGGCACCCCTCCCTGCCTAAACGGGTTGATATCCGGCTAAATAAAGCCATTTTCGAATATGATCATGTCATAATACTCGGACCCACGTTCCCGCATGAAGTGGTTGGTTTTTCAGGCGGGGCGAAATACCTTTTTCCCGGGATTTCGGGGGCGGAGATGATCAATGCCACCCACTGGCTGGGAGCTTTAAGCGGTGTGGTTGGGACGATCGGATTAGAGGAAACACCGGTGCGGGCCATGATCGATATCGCTGCGGAAAAGCTGGATATCCCCCTGACCTTGATCGCTCTGGTCGTGGAGGGGCATGACCTGAGCGGTATTTTCATCGGGGACCGGCTTTCTGCGTGGCGGGCATCCGTCGAATTGTCCACGCAACGTCACATCCTTTGGTGCGACCAACCTTATCATAAAATATTATCCTGCGCACCAGCCATGTATGATGAATTATGGACCTGTGCCAAGGCTATGTATAAGCTCGAACCGGCTTCTTCCGTGGGCAGCGAAGTCATAATCTATGCCCCACATTTACAAACGATCAGCCATGTACATGGAAAATACATCCGTGAGGTGGGATATCACATCCTGCCATATTTCCTATCGGACTGGGAACGATTTAAACATATCCCCCTGGGAGTTCTGGCACATGCCACCCATTTACGCGGTTCTGGGGTGATGGAAAAAGGTGTCGAAAAACCCAATGTGCGCGTGACCCTCGCCACTCAGATCCCGGCAGAAGATTGCGCCAGTTTAAATCTCGGTTATCTTGATCCCGCCAGTATCTCCGAAGAAGACTGGCAGGGGCGTGAGGCAGAAGGCATTTTATACGTCCCAAGAGCGGGCGAGATCCTATACCGGTGTATATAATCAAACAACATGACCGATCCCCTGGTCAAGATCAAATCCCTGTTCGATTCATCAGGCAAGGGCATCATCCTTCTGCTGATCATCGCCCTTGGCGTCATGCTTCCACAGCTGCATATCTTTACCTCATTAATCCAGGACCTGCTGATGCTCATATTGTTCCTCGCCTTCCTGGATCTAAAATTCACCCCACAAATGCTGCATAAGAGTGTATTTGGCATTCTGCTGGCAAACATCGCGGTGGCTTTAATTGGTTATTTCCTATTGGCTCCATATGACACCACCCTGGCCCTGGCCGCCTTCATGACTGGGATCGCCCCGACTGCCATCGCCGCCCCTGTGATGGTAAGCTTGATCAAAGGCAAGATTCATTATGTTATTTCCGCTGTCCTGATCACCAATATCGTAGTGGCAGTGATTATTCCCATTACATTACCTTTCCTGTTGGATTCAGATGTCCAGATTTCGATCCTCGATATTTTACGGCCAGTCCTGACCGTTATGTTCGTCCCGATGCTCCTGGCCTGGCTGGCTTCCCGTCTTCCAGCGCAGGCGCAGATGGTCCTACGCAAGGGTAAGCCCTGGTCCTTCACGATTTGGTCACTCAACCTGCTAATCGTCAGCTCGAATGCTTCATATTTCCTGCGCAGCCAGGACGATAGTTACTCACTCGTATTATTCCAGATTGCCCTGGTGAGTCTGGCCATCTGCATCCTGAATTTCAGCATGGGCGCCTTGATCGGTGGTCGTCAATACTGGCAGGAAGCCAGCCAGTCACTCGGACAAAAATTCCTGTCCTTCTTCATCTGGGTCAGACTGGCTTTCGCTAACCCTCTCGCAGCCATGGGTCCAACGTTTAACGTCCGGTATCATCACATCTATAATTCATGGGTGATCTTCCAGTTTGAGCGGAAACTAACCCGGTTGGGGCAAGTTCAGGAGCAATCATTATGAACAAGGCGAATTTCGGTTTTGTGGGATTGGGGGTCATGGGGCACATGCTGGCTCTTAATATGGAGCGCAACGGCTTCACGGTAGCGGGCTACGACCTTGATGCAACCAAGGTGCAAACCTTCGGAACGAAATACCCTGGAAAAAATCTGATCGCCTGTGCCACAATGGAGGAATTCCTGGCAGCTTTGGATCACCCCCGCCGCATCATGCTCATGGTCCCTGCTGGCAAACCGGTCGATGCTGCCATATCTTCCTTACGGGAAGCCCTGGCGCCGGGTGACCTGGTCATCGACGGTGGCAACACTTTCTTCCAGGACACGGAGCGTCGTTCAAAAGAGTTGGAAGCTAAAGGCATCCACTATATTGGCACAGGTGTGAGCGGTGGCGAATACGGCGCTTTATGGGGTCCGGCCATCATGCCGGGAGGACCGCAGGAAGCCTGGTTGCTGGTGAAACCCATCTTCGAGGCCATCAGTGCCAAGGTCGATGGAGAAGCCTGTGTCACACATGTCGGTCCCCGCGGTGCCGGTCACTATGTCAAAATGGTCCATAACGGCATCGAATATGGAGACATGCAATTGATAGCCGAAGCATATGATGTGCTTAAACGAGGTCTTGGTTTATCCAATAAACACATGCATGATATTTTCTCCGCATGGAACCAAGGTGTATTGAAATCCTACTTAATTGAGATTAGCGCAGATATCTTCAACCAGGATGACCCTGAAAGCGGGATGGCAGTACTGGATTTGATCCTGGATGAGGCTGCCCAAAAAGGGACCGGCAAGTGGACATCCCAAAATGCGCTTGACCTGGGAGCGCCCATTCCAACGATCAACGCGGCAGTCGAGAGCCGGATCCTTTCTGCTCTCAAGGAAGAACGTGTAAAGGCTTCAGCCATCCTGACCGGCCCTCTGCCGGCGATCACGGCCTCTCCGGAAGCTGTGATTGGATGGATTCACGATGCACTATATGTGGCCAAGATCTGTTCCTACGCTCAGGGTTTTGAAATGATGCAGATGGCCAGCCGGGAATATGATTATCACCTGGACCTGGCAGAACTGGCTCGCATCTGGCGAGGCGGCTGCATCATCCGCGCAGATTTTCTGAATACAATCCGCAAAGCATTCCTTATAAACCCTGCCTTGCCCAACCTGCTGGTTGATCCTGAGTTTGCGCAGGTGGTGAACGCAGGTCAGGATGCCCTTCGCCAGGTAATCATTCTGGCAACCACGCACGGCATTCCCGCTCTCGCTTTCAGTTCAGCACTCGCCTATCTCGATGCTTATCGTAGTGCCCGCCTGCCAGCCAATCTGACGCAAGCGCAGCGTGATTATTTTGGCGCACACAGCTACCGGCGCGTGGATCGCGAAGGCAGCTTCCACACGCATTGGACAGAAGAAACCCCCGTAAAATAGAGGAGCCAACATGGGTAATAATCTCTCGATTAAAAAAGAAGGTGCACTCGACCTGGTTTCATTGGGAGCCCTCGTCCATCGTCTTGATCCTGGCATCACCCCCTTTAGAAAAGCAACGGAATGTAGCATCCATGTCAGTGGAGGGGAGTTCAATGTGGCTGCCAATCTGGCAGATTGCTTCCGCATGAACACCGGAATTGCCACGGCTATGGTTGATTATCCCATCGGCGACCTGATCGCCGAACGGGTGCGCGCCATGGGGGTTAAACCCTTTTACAAACACTTCAAACACAATGGGGTGAACGGACCCAACATGGCAACGGTGTACAGTGACCGCGGTTATGGCGTGCGCGCGCCGGTGGTCTTTTATAATCGCTCAAACGAGGCTGCCGCTCAACTCAAACCGGGGGATTTCGACTGGAGTACTATTTTCCAGCCGGGAGTTCGCTGGTTTCACAGCGGGGGTATCTTTTCGGCTCTTTCCGAGACAACCGGGGAGCTCATCATCGAAGGCATGCAGGCTGCCAAAGCCGCCGGAGCAATCATCTCCTTCGACTTGAACTTCCGGGCCAAGTTGTGGAACATCTGGGGTGGTCAGGAACGTGCCCAGGATGTCATGCGCCGCATTGTCGAAAATGTAGACGTGCTGGTTGGCAATGAGGAGGACCTGCAACTCGGACTCGGCATCCCAGGTCCCGAGGTTAAAACCAAATCCGAGCTCGATCCGAGCACTTTTTTCGGGATGATCGACAAAGTCGTGGCGAAGTTTCCCCAGATTAAGGGGGTGGCCACAACCCTGCGGGAAGTTCATTCGACCGCTCATCATACCTGGGGCGCGGTAGCCTGGATCGATGGGAAAGCCTACATATCCCCGACCGTTGAACTACAGATCTTTGACCGGGTCGGTGGTGGTGATGGTTTTGCCTCAGGCTTATTCTATGGACTCTTATCCGGCAGGGATCCCCAGGCAGCTGTCAACCTGGGCTGGGCACACGGCGCCTTATTGACCACATACCCGGGTGATACAACCATGGCAACACTCGAGCTAGTGGAAGCTTTTGTTACGGGCGGCTCGGCGCGTATCCAGCGCTAGTCAGCGTTTTTTCCAGATCAGCTGTATAGAGCCCTGCATTGCTCAATCATTACACCCCCAAAGATCTCGATCATCACGGGTGAACGTTCAACGATTTCCCGTGAACCGGCGTTGATCCTCGACCTGCCAAACTGGATGGTTTCCTGAATGGATGCACCGTAAACAATCGAGGTCAGGTTGGCCCACACAGCCAACGAAGAACACATCGGGCAGGGTTCACAGGTGGTAAAGAGGATTGCTCCGCATAGGTTGCCATCACCGATAGTTCTGCTAGCCTCACGGATGGCGTTCACCTCAGCGTGAAGGCTGGGATCCTTTTCAGTAATAGCCGTGTCATGGGATTGGCCAATGATCCGTTTACCCATTGTGACCACTGCGCCATAACCTTTGTTTCCCTCAACTTTTGATATTCGAGCTTCCTCCAGGGCCAGTTCCATCATGGCTTCGAAGCCAACCTTAACGATCATCTCCTTACAATGATCGGCATAAGGCCGGATCTCTTCATAGCTTCTCAGGAACCGCAATTGCGGATCGAGTTGTGACAGGAAGGCCTGGGTGGATTTCTCATAAGCCGCCCGGCAGACGTGTCGGGTATCCAATTCAAGTTGTTTACATGCTTCCAGGGTTGGGCAGTTGTTCTTTGATAACCAGGTGATCTCGTCCTGTGTTTCAAGGATAACTGGCAGGTCATTTTTAGATAAACCCATGTAATCAAAGAACAACAACTCAAAAGCGGCCCTGGGTGATGGATTCTCCTGCCTTTTAAGCCGGTTCTGTTTGAACCAGTCGATGCGTTTCTTCGCCACCTCGCGTTCGATCGTCCGACAGGCACTATTTTGCAGTCGGATACCTTGTTGCTTGACCTTTGACTCAAAAGTGATTGCCATCCGATAACCTTCCTGGTAGGGTAAATTTACATTATAAACCTGGGCTTGTTGATCAAGTTCCTTTCAATCCGGGCAATAAAGCGGGATAAAATAAATATATCCTCATATTCCCTTAAATAAAAGGAGAGCGATCATGACAGAATCTGCCCAGCAAGCCCTGGCCATCCTTCGTGATGCCAGCCAATTCAAATGGTACGTCATCGCCCTGCTGGCATTCGTTTTCTATGTTTATACGGTGGAAGCTGAAAAAAGGAACTGGAGCCTGATCTTGGCAGGACTGGCTTTCTGGGGCATGGACTGGTTCAATGAGATCTGGAATGCATTGTTTTTCCATTTCAACGGTTATGCTCCAGTGTGGGGTGCACCCGGCAGTACGGCATTCCTCATCCTGATCGGATTGAACATCGAGATCATGTTCATGTTCGCGGTCTCTGGAATTATCTGGACCAAGACGCTGCTACCCGATAAAAAGACAAAGATCCTGGGTATCCCCAATCGAGCTTTTATTGCGGTGGCTGGTGCTATCTTCTGTGTAATCGTTGAGATATTGCTTAATGCTGCCAATGCCCTCACCTGGGAATACAGCTGGTGGAATGCCAGCGCTCCCTGGTTGATCTTCCTGTTCGGCTATCTGACTTTCTTCGTGATGGCTTTCTGGGTGTTTGATATGAAAAGCATGAAAGGCAAGCTGATCACCGTTGGCACGATCTGGAGTGTGGTTATTATCTCGCTGATAATATTCATCCCGATCTTGAATTGGATCTAGATAAAGTGAAAACTCTCCACAAAAAGACCTCCGGGAATCACAAGAATCCCGGAGGTCCGTTGTTAGATACAGGCCACTGTTTTTGGGAGAGGTTACAGGTGGATGGACATACCCTCCAACCCCTCTGCCGCCTCCATGAGCACCTCGCTGAGAGTAGGATGGGCATGGATATTTTTGGCAATGTGTTCAATGGTCAGCTTATTCTTCTGTGCCAGGGTGAGTTCGGGCAAGAGTTCCGAGACCTCCGGGCCAATCAGATGCGCTCCCAGTATCTCGCCGGACTTTTCATCCACAATGATCTTTACAAAACCAGCATAATCCCCCAACCCGAGCGCCTTTCCATTAGGTTGGAATGGGAATTTGCCGACCTTGATATTCCTGCCCAGTTCTTTAACCTGGGTCTCGGTATAACCAAAGGAAGCCACCTGTGGCTGGCTGAAGGTGGTGCGCGGCACCATGTTGTAATCGATGGGGTGTGTCTCCCGACCTGCTATGGCTTCTGCGCAAATGATCCCCTGCGTAGAGGCAACATGGGCCAACAGCAACTTCCCGGTGACATCCCCGATCGCCCACAGACCTGAAATGTTGGTGGCCATGCGCTCATCCACCTGGATATGCTTGTGTTCTGTCAACTCAAGGCCGAGTTCCTCTAGCCCAAATCCCAGGCTATTGGGTTTAAAACCAATCGCAACCAGAGCCTGTTCTGCATCAAGGATCTGCTCTCCGTCCTTGCCGCCAACTGTGACTTTCACACCATTCGGAGTAGCATCGATCTTTAGGACGCGTGTCTCGACCAGGCTCTTGATTCCACGCTTGGTAAAGGCTTTGGTTAATTCTGCGCTGATCTCTTCATCTTCAAGCGGGGCCAACCGCGGAAGCATTTCCACGATCGTCACGTCACTGCCATATGAGTTCCATAAAGTCGCAAATTCCAACCCGATCGCGCCGGCACCGATGATCACCATAGAGCCGGGCAATTTCTCTTGTAGGATGGCCTCCTTATAAGTAACCACCTTTTCCCCATCGACCACCAATCCGGGGATACCTGCCACCTGGCTGCCAGTCGCAATGATGATGTTCTTTGCCTTGAATTCAACTGATTTTCCTTCGGTATCAATCATTACAACTGAATCCCTGGCAGATAAGCTAGCCGACCCCATGAAGACACTAATATTATTCTTCTTCATCAGAAAGCCCACGCCTCTAGTCAGGCGGTCTGAGATCTGCCGGCTGCGCTTGACCGCGGCACTGTAATCCAACTGGATATTCTCGTATGAAAACCCAAATTCTCTGCCGCGTTCCCGCAAGGTATGTGCGACTTCTGCATTCTTCAGCAACGCCTTCGAGGGGATGCAACCAACATTCAGGCAAACACCGCCCAACCATTGCTTATCGATAATAGCAGTTTTCTGGCCGAGCTGAGCCGCGCGAATCGCGGCGACATACCCACCTGGACCGGCTCCAATGACGATGATATCAAACTCTTCCAAGGTTCCTCCTTGTTGGTATTCGAAAATGATCTCACCAATTCAACTTACGTTAATACACAATAATGTGATAGAGTTCGATTGAATCCGATCTAGATAATATATGCACGAGAAGAAGTATACCGCTGACTCATTGCGTTTATTGCAGATCGTATTCATTTATAATTCTGTAAAATGGATAATCCTTGGATCTCAGGGAGTCGCCAGATCTGATGAAAACAACCAAATCAAATATTAAAAATAAAAAATTAGAAGTCAATGTCGTTATCCCCCTATTTAATGAGGATCAGGCTTTATCAGGATTTCATAAACGGCTTATTACGGTATTGGATAAATTACCTTATCCAAGCAAAGTATATTACATTGATGATGGCTCATCTGATGACACTGCGCTGTTGTTGAACGACATTGTTCATAAAGATGAACGTATCTGTGCTGTCCAGTTAAGCAGGAATTTCGGGCACCAGGCTGCGCTTACTGCGGGTCTGGATCTGGCAGAAGGTGATATTGTGATTACGATGGACGGTGATGGACAACATCCGCCTGAATTAATCCCCACCCTCATTGACCGTTATGAAGAAGGGAATGATATTGTTCAATCACAACGGATAAATGATCATAAAACATCCTTTCTCAAACAAATTACTGCAAAATTCTTCTATGGGTTGATCAACACATTGGGAGATACCAGAATCATTCCTGGAACAGCTGACTTCCGGTTAATGACCCATGCTGTCGTACTGGCTTTACGAGAAATGAATGAATACCATCGATTTATCAGGGGCATGCTGCCATGGATAGGATATAAGGTGTTTATATTGCCTTACACACCAGGGAAAAGAATTGCTGGTAAATCCAAATACACCTTCTCAAAAATGTTCACACTCGCAGAAGATGCGATCTTCTCCTTTTCACTTGTCCCTTTAAGACTGGGGTTAATCACCGGGGGAATATTTATTCTTTTAGCGATTATTGAAGTGATCTATGTTCTCACCTTTTGGATAAGTGGCCAGCAATCCACCCTGGCACCCGGATGGAGCTCAATCGTTTTCTTGATATTACTTACAGGCGGTTCGTTAATGATCATTATCAGTCTGGTCGGTATCTATGTTGGACAAATTCACCAGGAAGTCAAACATCGACCAATTTATATTATTCGATCCATCATTCATGCTTAAAGATAGAGAATCGAAAAGTCAATAGGGTCATTAATGATTATATAAATCAGTCAATCTACAGAGGATTTTTTTTGAAACGGGCGAGAATTGAACTACAATAATCGTATGCCAAATACACATCTTTCCATCCCTAAAATAATGCGGGCAGCAGTTCTGCATACCATCCGGGATATTCGGATCGAAAACCGACCCGTCCCGATACCCGGTAAAGGCGAGGTTTTACTAAAGGTCGCTTCAGTGGGTGTCTGTGGATCGGATGTGCACTATTATCAGGAGGGACGGATCGGCAGTCAGGTCGTCACAGAACCCATCATTATGGGACACGAATTTTCCGCTTTCATCCTTAAACCCGGGGAGGACGTGGAAGCCACATGCATGGGCCAATTAGTCACCGTAGATCCAGCTATCCCCTGCGGAAAGTGCAATTTATGTCTTCAGGGTTATCCCAACCTGTGCGCGGATGTGAAGTTCTGCGGTACACCACCGGTCGACGGCGTTTTCTCTGAGTATGCTGTCATGCCGGCGGTCAATTGCTTTCCTCTACCCGATGGTTTCAGTCCGGATGAGGGTGCACTCCTTGAACCTCTGGGAGTGGCTCTGTACTCTGTTCGCCTTGCCCATCTTCAAGCCGGGGACACCGTCGCTGTTCTCGGCGCAGGTCCAATTGGTTTATTGATCGGTGCCGTAGCCAAAATATCCGGGGCAAACGCCGTATATATTACAGAACCCCTCGCCTACCGGCGTGATTTTGCCAGTCGTTATTGCGCAGATGGTGTCTTTGATCCGACCAGGCAAAGCCCTGTTGAGGATATCCTGAATTTAACTGGAGGTCAGGGAGTGGACGTTGCTTTCGAAGCTGCTGGCGCTATCGATACTCCTGAGCAATCAGCAGAGGTTGTCAGACCCGGCGGAAAGGTGATCATCACCGGAATTCCCAAAGATGACAGCCTGTCATTCAACGCTTCGGTTGTGAGACGAAAAGGCCTGACGGTCAGGCTGGTTCGGCGCATGGCACATACTTATCCGACTGCCATTCAACTGGTGTCTAAGCAGCACATTGACCTGAAACCACTGATTACCCACCGCTTGCCCCTCGGTGATGTAGGTAAAGCCATGAATATGCTATCGTCGTATGACGATGGGGCGATCAAAGTCGTCATTGCCCCGTAATCTTCAAATAATCGTCACACAGGGTTCCGACAGGCTCAGCAGTGACTCCCAGTCTGCTACCATTCATTATATAATTAGGTGTCTGTGGCCTATTCTCCATTTTATAGAAGGCGCACTGAAATGAAAAAAATCCTGTTATCGCTATCTTGCATGCTTGGAATTCTGGTCCTGACCCTTTCGGCTTGCGGTCAGGCTACGCCGGAAGATGAAGAACCGTCCGTGACGATTCCCGCGGAAATCCCCGGTGAGGTGGTCTATATTCCTTTTCCGGTGGTAATCACGGTGGATGGGAATTTGGATGACTGGATTGATCTGCCAGAAATCATGGTTGATCGCGGACCGACACCCTCGACCAATCCAGCGGAGAACGGCTCCTTCACTTTCTCGGTTGCAGCTGACCCGGCCAATATCTACATTACCATGCAAATGCCCGATCAGAACATCATTGCCGGCAAACACGGCACGGAATTCTGGAACGAGGATTCGATGGAGTTCTATATAAATGCCTCAGACGACCTGAATGCAACCAGTTATGGTTTAAAAATATTCCAGGTTAATATAAATGCCGCGGATATCGGCAACACCGATCCGAATGCCCTGACGATCACCGGCGTGTTCAGCTCGGATGCCAAGGTAAGCGGGTATGTCTTCAAGACAGAAACAGGCTGGGGGTTCGAAGCCGCCCTGGCTCTGGCTGACCTGGTCGATGTCACGCATGGTAAAGAGATCGGATTTCAGGCGCAAATTAACGGAGCCTCGGTTCAAGACCGTGATGTAAAACTGATCTGGTCGAAGACTGACACCGATGATACTTCCTGGGAACATCCCAACTTATTTGGCCGGGCGCTCTTCTATGAACTTGGCCGGACCGACATCCCACTGGCCAGTGCAGTTGAAGCACTTCCAACTGCTGCACCGACCACCGGTCCAATCGTTATTCCAGCGCAAGTTAGTGTTAATCAGACCGGTTACTTCATCGGGGGTGAAAAGATCGCTCTACTGGCGACCGATGCGACCGAGTCCCAGGATTGGATTCTAAAGAATAGTGCAGGTCAGACAGTACTGAACGGGAAATCAACCATCAAAGGCAAAGATTCCAACTCCGGCGATAACCTGCAGATCATCGATTTCTCAGACTTCACAACAGCTGGAAATGGCTATACCCTCTCAACGGGGACATTAGTTAGCGCTCCCTTTGCTATTTCTAATGATATCTACAGTCAGTTGAAAAACGACGCGCTCTCCTATTTCTACCTCAATCGCAGTGGTATTGCCATCGAAGCAGTATATGCCGGTGAAGACTGGGCGCGACCAGCCGGACATACCACGGACAACAATGTTACCTGTTATAAGGGCAAGGACGCAGATGGAACCAATTGGCCAGGCTGTGATTACAGTCTGGATGTCTCCGGTGGCTGGTACGATGCCGGTGATTTCGGCAAGTACGTGGTTAATGGGGGCATCTCTGCCTGGACCCTGATGGACCTTTATGAACAACTCCCGGAGGCTTTCCCGGATGGGTCACAATCGATCCCGGAAAATGCCAATGGCGTCCCGGACCTGTTGGATGAAGCCCGTTGGGAAATGGAATTCCTGCTCGCGATGCAGGTGCCCGAAGGACAACCACTGTCAGGCATGGTCCATCACAAGATGCATGATGAATCCTGGGCTGGCATGCCAATGGTACCTCCGACGGAAGTAAACAATGACAACCAAAATGCAATTATCGGAACCGGCCGTTATCTCTACCCTCCGACGACCGCAGCGACCTTGAACTTGGCCGCCACTGCAGCACAATGCGCCCGCATCTGGAAGGAGATCGACCCGACTTTTTCAGAACGATGTGCACTTGCAGCCGAATCTGCCTGGCAAGCCGCGCTGGCGAACCCCGGTATTTATGCCGGCAATAATCCGGGCAATGGTGGTGGAAATTATCAAGATGGCAATGTCGCTGATGAATTCTACTGGGCGTCTGCAGAATTATTCATCACCACCGGAAAAGCTGATTATCAGAACTACTTATTGAATTCCAACCAATTTGCGCAAGTCAACGCGTTCGATTGGGGTAATACCACTCCACTGGGAACGATCTCGTTATTATCCGTTGAAAATATGCTCCCGGCAGACAAACTGGAAACGCTAAAACATAATGTCCTCGTCTTTGCCGATAGTATGCTCAAGTATCAGGATCGTGATGGTTATTCCGTTCTGATCAAAGGGGATTATCCGTGGGGCTCGAATGGTTTGATCCTCAATAATATGTTGCTGATGGGTTTAGCCTATGATATCAGCGGGGATCTTAATTATCTCAATTCCATGCACATGAGCATGGATTATATTTTAGGGCGTAATACACTTAATAAGAGCTTTATCTCGGGTTATGGGACTTATCCCATGCTCCATCCGCATCACCGTTTCTGGGCAAATGATCCAGTCAATGGATTCCCACCGCCACCCCCGGGTGCGCTTTCCGGTGGAGTGAACTTCAATCCAGATGATCCGGCTGCCAACAATGCAAATTTGATGAGTCTGTCACCATCCAAACGCTACCTGGATGATATCGAATCCTATACCACGAATGAGGTGGCCATCAACTGGAACGCCCCGCTGGTCTGGGTGGCTGCCTACCTGGATTGGTCTGTAAAATAATTCTACGATATTATCTACGAAATCCAAGTTGAACAATAAACCCCGGTGTCATATCCAGCACCGGGGTTCTTTTTTCTCCAAGCGATCAGGATCACTTTTCCCCTTTTGTGTACTAGTAATGGGATATTAATACAACTAGTCAAATTGGCATCCTCAGAATATGACATCTATCATGTTAAACGCATGATATATGTCACACTTGCAAATCCAACTGAAATAGTACATACTGTGTATTAGTTTATCCATACAATAAACTATTAAATTTCCACACTTTGATAATGCCGATCAACCAGACTGCCGACCAGGAATCCATCCGAAAAGTCAACGCCTCCCTCGTGTTGAACGCATTACGGTTGCATGCGCCCATCTCGCGCGCCGAGCTCGCCACGATCACGAGACTGAACCGCAGTACGGTGACGAATATTGTAAATAGCCTGATCGATGATGGCCTGGTCCTTGAAAAGGAAGCCATGGAATCGAAGATCGGCCGGCCCGGTATTGCCCTAACCTTGCGGCCGGAAGGTGGTGCGGTTATCGGAATTGAAATCGGGGTCGGTTTTATATCCATCATTTTGACCGATTTTGTCGCGAACATCCTGTGGCGTGAATATACCGATATTCCGCTCAAGACAGAACGTATTGATATCATATCAAAAGCTGAAGATCTGATCGAGCAAGCCATCACAATCGCTACCGGAAAGCGGTTACGGCTGTTGGGAATCGGCATGGGCGTGCCCGGTCTAGTGGATGTCCAAAAAGGCTTTTTACTCTTCGCACCCAACCTGGGTTGGAGTGATGTGCCGTTACGGCTGATCTTTAGTCAAAGATTTCACCTGCCCCTGTATGTGGAGAATGAGGCCAATCTCGGCGCCCTGGGTGAGTATTATTTTGGCGTTGGTCGTGATGTTGACAATTTCATATATATCAGTTCCGGAGAAGGTTTGGGCGGCGGGTTGATCATTAATGGTCAACTTTTCAAAGGCGGGCGTGGATTTGCTGGGGAGATAGGTCATATCCAACGGGATCCACAGGGAGAACTGTGCGGTTGCGGAAGGCGTGGATGCTGGGAGACCCAGGTCGGACCCCGTGCTGTCTTGCAACGTGTGAAACGATCCATTGGCGAAGACGCGACTGATTCAATAGATCTAAAAGTCAACGGTGATCTGGAAAGTCTGACCTTCAAGCACGTGGTTGATTACGCATTACAGGGGAATCGACATTGCTATTCAGCTCTTGTGGATGTGGCTCGGAATCTGGGAACGGGCATCGCCGACCTGGCCAATATTTTCAATCCTCAGATGGTGGTCATTGGTGGAGCGATCAGTTATGGTCGCGAAGTAATTCTGCCTGTCCTGGAAGAAACCATCTCAAACGAGACTCTACCTGCGGTCAAGGAAGACCTGTGCGTTACTTTTTCCGAGCATGGCCCGGATGCAACAATTTTAGGTGCCATCGCAGTTGTATTGGACGATATTTTGAGAGGGATTGCTCTCGTATAGGATTGGGCAACCAATCCCACAACCCTGAAAGGAGGCAGGTGAAAAGATATTCCATGATGCAAACCGCAAAAGAAATACAAGAATCTATAGAGGAGAAAAAATGAAAGCAAAAAGAGTTTTAGTGACTATCCTGAGCTTAATTGTGATATTAAGCATGCTTGCAGGCTGTGCGCCAAAATCCACCGGCTCTGAAGGTGGCAAGATCAAAGTCGGTCTCTCGTTCTCCGACTTCGCAACGGAGCGTTGGAAGAACGAAGAAGTGTTGATGCGCGGTCTGCTGGAAAACCTCGGCTATGAGGTCATCTCCCAGGAAGCCGCCCACGATGTGAAACTGCAAAACGACCAGATCGACAACATGGTGTCTCAGGGCATCAAGGGTTTGATCGTGATTGCCGAAGATGGCGATGCAGCTGTAACCTCCGTGGACAAGGCAGCCGATGCGGGTGTGACCATCATCGCTTATGACCGCCTGATCAAGACCTC
>Ga0208980_10000035_pt1 | contig 56499 bp, 47 predicted proteins | sample WetSurMetagenome_3_FD_187993 | JGI IMG/M metagenome (GOLD analysis project Ga0208980, IMG submission 187993) | Wetland microbial communities from Twitchell Island in the Sacramento Delta, sample from surface sediment Aug2011 Site A1 Bulk (version 2) | ecosystem: Environmental > Aquatic > Marine...
ACGCGCCGGCACATATGCGACAGAAGCCAGCCCCGCAGACATTGGTCCGACGTTGTCTGCATTGCTCGGCGTGGAATTCCCAGCAGGGTGTGAAGGCCGTGTGCTTGTAGAAGCGTTGTTACTCCGGTAGTCGAAACACCATCTCTCAACCGACACCACTATGACTCTCATACATCATGCTGTACCTTCGCATAGCCCGGCATTCAGACGAAGGCGTTCTCTCAATTGGTTGACCCTCGGCTTCACGTATGCCGCCATGTATATGGGAAGGTACAACCTCTCGTTTGCCAACAAGGCGCTTTCGGACACTTACGGTTGGGACAAGACGCAGGTTGGCGCGATCATTTCGGCCGCGCTAACGATTTACGGCATCTCCGCTCTTTTCAACGGTCCGATCGCCGACAGGATTGGCGGACGCAAAGCAATGCTTATCGGGGTCTTCGGATCGGTAGTGTTCAATATTGCCTTCGGCCTGGGGGCATACGTCGGATTCCTCGGTACGGGTTCGCTACTTCTCGCATATTTCGCAACGGCGTGGTCGTTCAACGCATATTTCCAGTCATACAGCGCTTTGGCGCTGATCAAGGTGAACTCAGGCTGGTTCCACAGACGCGAGCGAGGGGTCTTCTCCGCCATCTTCGGCTCGATGATACAAAGCGGGCGTGCGCTGATCTTCGTTATCGGCGGCATTGCGGTCACCTTCCTTCCGTGGCAATGGGTGTTCTTCATTCCAGCCGGCATCATGCTTGGCATGGGCTTGATGACACTCGCAATCGTGCGTGACAGTCCTGAAGAAGTGGGACACCCCGGATTTGATACTGATGATGCCTCAAGTGGCGATACGGACACGGTGGACATGAAGTATTTGATGAAGAAGGTATTCACGAATCCCATCACTGTCACAATAGCAATCGCAGAGTTTTGCACCGGGTTCGTGCGTCATGGTTTTGAGCAATGGTTCCCTCGCTACATGCAGGAGGCACAGCACCTTGCGCTTGACTCACCTGTGTTCCAGAAGGGAGCACTCAGTGTCGTCCTTGCCGGCATTGCGGGTGCGTTCGCCGCTGGAACAATTTCAGATTGGGTATTCAAATCCCGCAGACCACCCGTCGCATTCTTTGGCTATTTCCTCCAGATCATTTGTCTTGCTATCGTTTGGATTTCGCCCAGCGTTGAATGGGTGATTGTCGCATTTGTTGTCAACTCTTTCGCGATCAGCATTGTGCATTCGATGCTCTCGGGAACTGCATCGATGGACTTTGGCGGAAGAAAAGCGGCGGCCAGTGCAACAGGCATGTTTGATGGAATGCAGTACATTGGTGGAGCCGCGGTTGGTGCCGGCATGGGGTGGATGCTGGAAAATTGGGGATGGGGGACGTGGGGACCGAGCATGATCGGCTTCTCGCTGATCGGAGCCTTACTCATGTTGAAGTTGTGGAATGCTGTCCCCACGACAACGTCGGGCAGCCACTAGAATGAACCACTAACATCCTAGGGTCAGGAATGGGCACAGTGAATGGCGGACAGGGCTGGTGGAGCACGGCGGAAGGAAGTACCAGACGGCTCATTCAGCTCTGTCTCGGCTATTTCGTTTTCTACGTCATCACCGGTGTCACCGTCAAGTACTTCACCGGCAAGCCGGAGCTTGGCTATCCCGGGATGCACGAGATTGAGTATTTGGTATACAACACCCTTGGCGGGAATCTGATCGCTCTTTCAGTTGCGGTTGCCTTGCGGTGGTATCGGCTCAAGTCGATCAGGTACATAAGCCTGGGAGGGTTCAAGTTCCCTCAGGAAATCCTCTACATCATCCCTTCAGGCATTTGCACAGCCGTCGTTATTCCAACGACAACACTGATGTACATGCTGCCGATCTCCGTCATGGTGGCAATGGTGATCATGCGCGCAAGCGTTATCATCATCAGCCGTATTGTGGATGCCGTACAGATCAAACAAGGAATACTGACCAAACACGTGTACGCCGAAGAAAACTATGGGGTCGTGTTTGCACTGCTCGCAGCCGCAGTGAACATCTTCTGGGTAGGACCCGGGGATTTTGACTTCGTTCATTCCCCGGCCGCGATGATCATTCTCGGGAGCTACATAGTTGCGTACGCGATCCGCATCTACATCATGAACTACTACAAGAACACGCGGCCAAAGGGAATGAAGCTCGACAACAATGGCTTCTTTGCGATAGAACAGATTGCCGCGACAACAACAATGCTCCTGGTGGGATATGCCCTCTTCAAATCACCCGACTGGTTCGACAGTGTAAATCCACAGATTGTCCTCTTCCGCAACAGCATCGCGAGTCCTGTTCCTCTTTGGGGATGGGCCGTGGTAGCCGGTTTCGCCTACGGCCTCGTGGCGTTTTTCTCTGTCTTCATCTTCATGTTCAAGGGGAGAACCGCAACATTTGCCGGACTCGTGAATCGGTTGACCTCCCTGGTGGCAGGAACAACTGCGACGATTGTGTGGTGGTTCGGATTCGGAGGGAAGTTCCCCAAGGTTCAGGATTGGCTTTCGCTCGTCTTCATCCTGGTTGCGGTGTGGTTTCTCTCACGGGCAGAGAAGAGGCGGACGCAGGAGTTGGCAGGGGAAGGGTAGGTCAGACATTCTTGTCTGACCTATAAGGAACATGATGCATAGAGACAAACAGGAATGCTCGTCCACCAGCGGTTCTATCGCTTCATTCCCCACAACTTTTTTGTCACTCGCTCCAATTCCTGGGCGATGAGCGATGGGTCAAGTGTTTTCTCCGGCTCGTTCTCGAACACACCGTACGGAATCTTGAACCCCTTCACCTCGATATAGTTCGGATCTTTCGCTGCAAGAGTCTCCCAGTCATTCGTTCGGTAGTAGAAGTCCATTTTCTCGTCGGGGAGTGAATGGTAGAGGATTGAATGCTCTTCACCCTTTCGCGCACGGCGTCTGTTCTTCCTGACCGATTCCTCATACGACACTTTGATATACATCAGCGAAGCCCGACGCAGGACATCTTCGTGCAAATAGCTGAGTGCCTCGTAGATCCCGTTCTCTCCGCCCCGTGCAAACTCGACGAGCGTTGTCTTCCCATCGTGGTAGCTTGGGTTGCGTGCGAGCTTTTTCCGGTACTCCAGGTTGATTCGCTCGATGTACAAATTCCAGATGAAGTGATCTTTGAACCAATACTTTTCGTCTGTCCAGATGCGCGGCTTCCCGTGGCGGGTGAGGATATCGTCGGTCTCGAAGGTCTCCCATACATACACGAAGTCATCAAGCTCCTCGAAATCCGCGATATGAAACCTCGACAGCCGCTCCTTCGGATCGGCCTTTTTCAAAAAGTCGATCACCTCCGATTTTCCGGCGGCGGGACGTCCGATAATAATCAGAATAGGGAAATTGTCGGCACTCATTCTATCAAGCCCTCTTGATTTTGGATTCGTGGCAACTGACTTCTTTAGTGAAACAACTCTACTGAACTTCCTGAAATCGGTTCTCGATCTTCGATGAGACGACTTTCGCTTTCCTCACCGCTTTCTCTACTGCCTCAAAGACTGTCTGCCGGAAGAAGATCGGCTGTTCGATCTCGCGACCGACATATTGCATCGCTTGTCCGGCAAAGAAATCGCTGGTGGCGCAAATGTACATCCTGTTGTCGTCCACAGATTTCCCCTTCACCTCCAGCTTCAGAATCTCGATCCCACCACCATCGGCGCGGCGCCATTGACATGTCACTCCGGTAATCTGGATGGCGGGCTTCTTCGTCAGGTAGTACCTCATAATGGAACGCAGATCCTTACCGCTCAACTGGAACGTCGCGAGGATGTTCCTGAACGGCAACACCTCGTACAGATCGCGCTTTGTCATCGGACCGGCGGATAGGTCTTTGCGGAAACCATGGTTGTTGGTAAACCCGACTTCAGCGCCGGCGGCCTCTGCCATTGCCCCCGTAATGAAGTTGCCGATGCTCGTCTCCCCATTGCCGCGCTTCCAGTCCTCTTTCAGCGTGCCTATGACTTCCGAGTACTCTTTGTCAATCGCCGTCTTCAAGGAATCAATGAACGGACTGAGGCGGGTAGTTCGACCTTCATGTGCCCAGAGTTGCAGAAGCTGGCCATCGTACTTTGTGACGTGCTTCTTTTCAACGGTGAGATGAAGAACGCCCAGATTCTCACAGTCCGAACCGGTTTGAACGATCACCGTGCCGTTCACGAGTCTGGGCTGCTTGAGCCTGGTATGCGAGTGGCCTCCCACAATAACATCAAGTCCAGTGACATTGGCAGCCAACTCAGAATCCTCCTCAACTCCTTGATGAGTGAGTGCGATGATCAGGTCTGCCTTCGGCTTGAGAACGGCAATCATCTTCCGGGCAGTTTCAATGGGAGAAAGGACTTTGAGGCCGACGATGTTGTTCTGGTTCACCATGCCTGCAAGGTTCTGAAGTATGAGGCCGAAGATTCCAATCCTGAGGCCACCACGTTGAATGATGGTGAAGTCCTTGTTGCCAAGAGAGAACTCACCTTTGTTGTTCACGAGATTGGCAGAGAGCGACGGGAACTTCCCGATGCTCACAAGACGGCACAAATTCTCCTGGGAAATGTCGAGGTCATGATTGCCCGGACATGATGCATCGTAGCCGATGACGTTCATCATCTCAAAAAGAGCACCGCCTTGCGCCCCCTTGGACTCAATGTCGGAGATGGGGTTGCCCGTCATAACGTCGCCGGCATCGAGAAGCAGGATCGAGGAGTTCTTCGCCCGAATGCTATCCACCATATACGTAAGCTCATTGAATCCTCCGACCATCGGCTTTGGCTCCGACTTAACCCAGAACGCCTCATGCGGAGTGAACTTTGCATGCATGTCGTTCGTGTGGAGTATGGTGAGAGTGTGCTGCTGTGCCTGGCTGTAGGTGAACCACAGCAGTACAGTCAGAGCTGCAAAGAGAAATCGAGAACGCATGGAATGAACCTTGTTTGTTGTGTTTATCAGAAAGAAAGCTGGGTGAACCGCACGATGACGCCCACGAGGCGTACCAATGTAGTAAGAAAAAGGGAATGTTGGAATAGAAATCACAGACGATTCTCTGTAAACAAACTGCCCTGTTGTCCATTTCTTTGTGCGCCAAAGAAATGGACGAAAGAAAGCGTTTCCGAAACCGCAACCCTGCGGCGCAGATGATCCAATTCCTAGTCTCATGCGATTTCGTCTGTAGAAGTCAGAGAAGCCCCCACCTGTGGTGGACGACGACGAAATCGCAAGCCTGAATGCTTCTCCACCGCACACAGCCGGCGGTTTCGGCATCTCAAATTTGGTTAGCCAACTCAGACTCACCTGAAAGCAATGGCAGTGCGAGCCGCCCCACACAACTTACTCTCCCCTCGTTTTGCCTGCCCGCTGTCCTTTTGGCGGGAGGGGAGAATCAAAGAGGGGTCTTACAAAAATGACGGAGCGGCTCCCTCTTTAGATAGCCTCGTGTTGGCTTTGGTTGTCTCTCAGGAAAGTTTGATTTTGGCGTGGGGATTTGGTAAGGTTCAAGCCAGAAGCGGAATAACTGCCACGTCATGGCAATTAGCCCCCGGCTAAACGCCATGAACATGCGACAAGCCAGTAGTTATGCGCAAGCAAAGTTCATTGATCGGCGGCGACATTCTCCGAAAAACAATCAAAACCACTCTCCACGTATGATCTCATGCTACAACGAAGGTGAAGAATGAAAAACCTGCTAGCACTAATTCTAGTAAGCAGTGTGAGCTTCCCCACGGGTTTCTGTCAGAATTGCTTCACCATCCTGGTCGGGAAGAACGCCTCTACGGATGGGTCGGTTATCGTAGCCCATAATGAGGATGATCTCAACGACCACAATTTTGTCGACCTGCACAAGGTCCCACGGATAACGTATGAGGCCGGCGAGAAACAAGTGTTCCTGTTCAATACGGACTCGCTTGACGAAGTGGAAGAGACGTACGCTTACTTCTGGATTACCGGTTCGAAATATGTCGAAGAACAGTACTTGAACGAATGGGGAGTTGCCATTACATCCAACAGCAGCCGGTCAAGGGTGCAAAACGGAAATGGCAGAATCGACCACAACCTTCGGAGAATCGTTATCGAAAGAGCGCGGACGGCAAGAGAAGCCGTGAGGATCGCAGGGATGCTGGTAGAGAAATATGGTTATGCAAGTTCTGGAAGGGTCTATTCTGTTGCCGATCCAAATGAAGCCTGGGTTTTTGAAGTCGCGAATGGCCCACACTGGATCGCAAGACGCGTCCCCGATGATGAAGTGGCAGTCATATCCAACTACTATGTCATCGATGAATTCCAAGAAGGGGACACGACAAACTACCTCGCCTCGCCGGACATTATCGATTACGCCGCAAGAAACGGGTGGTATGAGCCGTACAAAGACATGCCATTCAACTTCAGGAAGGTTTATGGCCACAAGGACAGGCTTGATGCAATCTGGAACATCGCTCGCAAATGGGCAATACTCAACCAGCTCGCCCCTCAGCAATATGACCTCAACGCCGATTTTCCGTTTTCCATTAAACCAAAACACAAAGTCGGTATTCAGACTCTCATCAATAACCTGGGGAATCACTATGAGAATACCGGGTTTGCATACGATACTTCGCACGGCTGCGGATCGCCACACCACCGAAGCGCATTTGGGGTCAATGATACTCTGACCGTCTGCAATCTCTATAACGACTACAGCTGCATCACCCAACTGCGGAGCTGGTTGCCTGCCGAGATCGGCAATGTACTGTGGATAGCACCGCGATACCCCTGCATTCAGCCTTTCATACCGTGGTATTACGGCATTAACAAAATATCCTCCGACTTCGAAAAAGCTACATACGTGGAAGCTCTCGCGAACTACAACAACAAGAACCGTGACTATTTCGGCATGTATCCCGGACACGCTTGTTGGGTCTTTGACGACTTCGCCAACAGGGTTGATAGCTGCTATGGCAATGAGGCGGGAGCAACCATGGAATGGAAAGGCAATTTTCAAAGGGATGTCTTTGAGGCAGTCAAAGCGAATGAAGTGAAGATGGTCGCCTTGTATGAATCAGATCACGATGCAGCACTTCAGGTATTGACCGACCTGACCAACGGATTTGCCGAGAAAGCTTTGAAGGAAACAGAAGAGAGACTCCTGAGAATGAAACCCCATGGCCGGTAAAAGCTCTTGTCCGACAACTCCGTCCGTCATGCTATCACACTGACAACATGATGACACCGGTTTTCACCGCAAAATGCGATCAACAGAGACCTTTGCCTGCGCCTAACACCCGTGGCCACGTCGCTCGTCGTTGTGTGGGGGGTTCGCCTTCGTCCCGCTTCGCGGGACTTCGGCGGACCGGGCTCTCTGAAGTAGTTCTCGCTCCATGCCGTGCTCGCTGGCAATTGGTGCGCGTCATTTAGAGAAATAGAACGCGTTCATTTGATTATCGCTCGCACGGCACGGCGTGGCCACTGAACGTTAGTTGCAATTGCCCCACCATCAGATGACGGAGGAATACGACCATGAAATGCGCAACTCGAATGAAGAGTTGTTTTACTGGTCTACTCATCCTGCATGCAGCTATCTGGCAAATCGCCAACGCGCAGCGTCAACTCGACTATTTGTGGATCATTCAGAATTCAGGCTCGATGGCCGACGATCTTGATGCACTTGCCGCTGCTGCACCATACGGCTTTTTTCGACAGCTTCAACTCGCTTCGATTGACTGGCGTGTGGCCGTTGCTTATACCGACTCCGATAGACCCGAAACCGCAGGCACGTGTCCGGGTGCTCCAGGTCCTGGAAGAGGCGTTATTTGTCCTTTCGCCGCTGACTCTGCCCTATTCCTCCACGGAAATAGCAATGCCGCTTTTGTGAGAAGCGGTACGTGCGGGAGCGGCATCGAGCGAGGGTTCGCCTCCGCAAGAGCCGCCATTGAGGCATTCCTGGCTGGCAGTGGCTGCCTGCCCGGCGGTTCATGCGTACTAAGACCTGGTGCTAAACTTGTCGTTATCTTTTTCACCAACACTGGTGAGCAGACAACACTCACACCTCCACCGGGACAGCCGGATACATCGGTTACTAGTTGGGTGAACTACTTCCGCGACTATGATCTTGTAACACCGGGACTTCAGTCGGCTCAGGTGCACGGCGTTCTCTGCCCTTATCGTCCCCCTGTGCGCAACTGCGGTGACAACCTTGTGGTTCCGAACCTATTCGAAAGATACTCAGAACTCATTCGTCGGATGAATGGTTTTGAAGGCAACTTGGCAGACTCGGCCCTCCCTTCCCTTCCGAACACCCTTGCTCAACTTGTCAACGCTTCTCTCACGTCAGTTCCACCTAACACGCCGAGTACTGACTTTTCATTTGCGCTCGATCAGGCATACCCGAATCCGTTCAATCCGAGTACGACGATCCGATTCTCGCTTCAATATTCCAGTTTCACAACACTAGACGTTTTCAACATAATGGGTGAGCGGGTCACAACACTTGTGTCCGAGAATCTGTCTGCCGGAAGTCATCAAGCAGTGTGGAATGCGGAAGGCTATTCAAGCGGAGTGTATTTCTACCATCTGTCTGCCCGAACGATTTCTGGCTCGCAGGCCGGCTCACTTGTCGAGACGCGGAAACTCATTCTCCTTAAGTAACGTGCAACGGCAGCTAACAAATGTGGCCAAGTGCTCAATTACAAACAAAACCACTGCTCAAATTTCTGAGCAGGGGTTCGTGCGTTCTAGTCCAACCAACCGTTACCTCGAAGTAAACTTCTTCTTCCTGTTGCGGATGTAATCCACAAACACGAACTCGCCGAGATTGTTGAGCGACGAGTAATATGCGCGCCCTTGGTTGGCTTTGGTCAACTCCTCAACGAAGTTGATCAGGTATGGATCCCGCGCAACCATGAACGTTGTAATCGGAATCTGCTCACGCCGGCATGCAACGGCTTCATCCAGCGTTTTGTTGACAATCTTCGGGTCGAGACCGAACGAGTTCTTGTAGAGTCGTCCGTTGTTCTCAAAGATCGCGGACGGCTTCCCGTCCGTCACCATGAAGATCTGCTTGTTGGCGCTGCCGTGTCTGCGGAGAAGGTTGCGGGCAAGCTGCAGCCCGGCTCTCGTGTTTGTATGGTACGGTCCCACGCTCAGAAACGGCAGCTCGTTGATACTCACCAGTTGCGCCTCGTCGCCAAACGTCACCAGTGACAGATAGTCCTTCGGGAATCGCGTCATGATAAGTTCGGAGAGCGCCAGGGCAACTTGCTTGGCCGGCGTGATGCGGTCTTCGCCGTACAGGATCATGCTATGGCTGATGTCGATCATCAGCACTGTTGCGCATGAAGTCTGGTGCTCGGTCTCGTACACTTCGAGGTCTTCTTCCTTCAACGTGAAGTCGTCAATCCCGTCTCGGCGGAATGCGTTGGAAAGAGTCGAGGTAAGGTCAATATTGGTCGGCTGGTCACCAAAGCTGAACTTCCTGGTCTCGCTCAGTCGATCGACACCGGAGCCGGTGTAGGGAGTCTCATGCGCACCGGAAGGTGCTTTCTTCAGTGATGTGAAGATTTCGCGCAGAGCGTCCTGGCGTATGCGCTGGATGCCCTTTGAAGTGATCGTCGGAAGGTCGTTGATGTCTTCGATGATCCCCCTCTCTCGCAGCTTGTCAATGAGGTCATCCATCGACATGCCTTCATCGAACAGGCCGTACTCCTCAGCAATCTGCTTCAGCCACTCGAGCGCTTCCTGCACGTCGCCACTGGTCTGAACGACAAGATAACTGAAGAGCGACATCAACTGCTGGAGCCGCTGCTCGTCAGTGCGCGACTCGGTTGTCCATTTCGCGTACCGGAAATGCATGAGGCATTTTCAGATTGTTTGAATGAACGAGTTGAGCGCTCAATTGCCACGACCTTCAGGTCGTGGATGGCTCAATACGAACAACATTCTTGGCGGACTTTAGTCCTCGTTATCTTGGGCTAAAGCCCGGACCCGATCTATCTCTCTCTTGTCCACGAGCTAAAGCTCGTGGCTAATCAAGATCGCTGTTTCTCAAAAAAGCAGAAACAATATAGTTTGATCCGGCAATTAACTCAGTCCTCCTCAAGTCCCCGGCCGGGCCCGGCAAAGATGCTTCCCACCATATCCTTGTACGATGTTACGTGTTCGACTTCATCCTTCGCGATCTTGGAGTTCTGATGCAACCCATCGAGCACAAACTCCATCATCGACGGGAGGTCATACTGCTCATCAAGCTGGGGCATATGCCGTTTGGTGAACTCTCGGAGACCTTTCACCTTCTCCAGCTCGCGTGTATACTGGTCGAGCGACATGTCGTCGGAAACCTCGGTGAGATTCCCCGCCTCGAACCAGCGAATGATCTTTCCGTACTCGGGATCATCCGCCACCACATTCTTGCCCCCCTGTTCCGGCGATGGGCGAATACGCTTCTTGAGCGGGTCGGGAAAGTACTTCTTGAATGTTTCGCGTACAGCCTTGCCGACCAGCGCCTTGCTCACTTTCACAGAGCCTTCCTGCTCGCCCTCGAACACAAGCTCCAGTTTGCCCGTCATGCCGGGAAGCACATAGGCCAGATCGCAAATGCGTGGCACGACGACTTCGTCGCCATGCAAGAGTGCACGCCGTTCCGCGTTGCTCACCAGGTTCTCCATTGCTGCAATGGTCAATCGGGCACTGACGCCTGATTTCTGGTCAACAAACTCGCTCTTGCGCGCTTCGAATGCCAGGTGTTCTATAATTTCTTTGAAGAAGAACGGGATTCTGATCTCCCGTCCAGTACGCGCAACGTGGGCTTCCTGCTCGGTAATCCTGATTGCATCGTCAAGAGAACGTGGATAATGCGTGAGGATTTGGGAATCGATCCTATCCTTAAGTGGCGTGATAATGTTGCCGCGGTTGGTGTAGTCTTCGGGATTGGCAGTAAAGACGAGCATGATATCCATCGGGATACGGACATTGAAGCCGCGGATCTGGATGTCTTTTTCCTCCAGAATATTGAACAGTCCAACCTGGATGCGTGGTTGCAGGTCGGGTAGTTCGTTGATGGCAAAGATGGCCCGGTTGCAGCGGGGGATAATCCCAAAGTGGATCGCCCCTTCATGGGCATAGTGCAACCGCTGGGCGGCAGCTTTGATGGGGTCGATGTCACCTATGAGATCAGCTATGGTAACGTCAGGGGTTGCCAGCTTTTCGCCGTAGCGTTGATCGCGATGAATCCATTCTATTGGAGTGGCATCACCGCATTCGTTCACCCGGTCGACAGCGAATTTGCTCACGGGACGGAACGGATTGTCGTTGATCTCGCTCCCCTTAACGACGGGGATGTATTCGTCGAGCAGACTGGGAAGTGAGCGCACGATCCGGGATTTCGCCTGACCGCGAAGACCGAGAAGAATAATGTCATGTTTCGCGAGGATAGCGTTGACGATCGCCGGAATGACCGTCTTCTCGAAACCGATGATTCCCGGAAAGAGAGGTGTGTTGCTCTTCAGTTTCGCAATCAGGTTCTCCCGCAACTCATCCTTCACCGGCTTTACGGTGTAGCCGCTTGTGCGAAGTTCGCCAAGCGTCGTCGGTCTATTCATACTCCTTCATTCCTGAATTTTGATCTGCCAATGTACTCCCTTTGATGCTGAAAATCAATGAACGCTCCCGCAGCGCTCGTTGCAAATGCAATCGAAAATTGGTACCATGTGCCGGCTCGCCGACAGTGAATGTTGTGAGCCAGGCTTGTTTCACCGGCACCGCACTCCCGGCAGCCTCCAATTGACATGGCCGATACAATCCATAGAACATTAATCATCAGATTTAGTTCCGTTGGCGATGTCGTTCTTGCCTCGCTCCTTGTGCGGGTACTTCGCAAGCGGTTTCCTGCTTCGACAATCGACTTCCTCGTCAAGGAAGAGTATGCCGACCTCATACGCCATAACCCCAACATTTCGCACGTCATCGAATTCCCGGCGAAGGAAGGGATAGCTGAACTCAGAAGCATGCGCGCGCAGATTCGTGACGTATCATACGATCTGCTCATCGACATTCACAACAGTCTGCGCAGCAGGTTTGTGTGCTTCGGTCATCCCAATGTCGTCAACGTCAACAAACGAAAGCTTGCACGCTTTCTGCTGGTGAAAGCAAAATGGAATTGCTTCGAGTTGCTCGGTGGCGCACCAAGCGTGGCGGAACGGTATCTTGAGACTGTCCGACGTTACAGCATAGAGAATGACGGCAATGGGCTTGAAGTGTTCTTCCCCGATGCCGCCACCTCAACAACCGGGAAACTGCTCATAGAAGCGGGCTCGAAGATGGGAAGTGCTATCATTGGCGTCTGCCCGTCTGCACGACATGGTAACAAGATGTGGCTGAAGGAGAGATTTGCGGAAACCGCATCTGCACTTGCACGCGACAACGGTGCGACAGTTCTCTTGTTCGGTTCGGGCGAGGCAGAAAGGAACCGCTGTCAGGAAATCAAGTCCTTGATCGAAAACGAAGCTCCTCATTTGCCCGTGTTAAATCTTGTCGGCCGGCTCTCGCTTGCAGAAACCGCCGCAATGATGGATCGGTGCTCTATAGTAATAACGAATGACTCGGGGCTGATGCACATCGCTGCAGCAAGGAAAAGAAAGGTTGTTGCCGTCTTTGGTCCCACTGTAAGGCAGCTGGGGTTCTTCCCGTATGGCACCACAAGCACAGTCATGGAAGACGCCTCGCTATCATGCCGACCATGCACGCATATCGGCCTTCCCGGATGCCCCAAGGAACATTTCAAATGTATGAACAATATCCAGGCCACGCAGGTGATTGACGCCGCACGTCTCTTGTTGAAGGGTTTGCCATCCCCATGAAGCTTTTCTGGAAATATACATACAGCATTGTCGTCATCCCGCTTCTTTGGGCAACGCTACGACTGTTGGGATTGGTCAACCCGAAGATACGAAGAGGGATCTTGGGCAGGCGGGGACTGTTTGCTTCCCTCACACAGCAGATGAAGAAGCTGCCGCAGGGGAAACGCGTGTGGTTCCATTCTTCCTCCATGGGAGAGTTCGAGCAGGCAAAGCCGATAATCCTAGCACTCAAACAGCGCCACCCCGATGTCCGCGTCATCGCGAGTTTCTTCTCCCCATCAGGATACGAGCATTCGAAGAAGTACCCGTTTGCGGATGTCATCACGTATCTGCCGTTCGATACGAAAGCGGGGGCTCGACAATTTATCGATGCGATTCATCCTGACGCCGCCGTCATGGTACGGTATGACGTGTGGCCGAACCATATCTGGGAGTTGGAACAACGTCACATTCCCATCCTCATCGCAAATGCCACGATGCGGCGGCAGTCCAAGCGACGAATTCCGCTTGTCCGGAATTTCCATCACCATGTGTACAATGCCCTCACGGACATACTGACTGTCTCGCGTGAAGACGCTGATGTCTTCGCTACGTTTACTCTGAACAAACCTACGATGCAAGCGATTGGTGATACGAGGTACGACCAGGTGGTCATCCGCAGCACCGAGGCACGGAAGCGACGCATCATCTCCGAGTCGATTGTTGGGGACAAGCAGGTGATCGTTGCCGGCAGCACATGGCCCGAGGATGAGAGCGTCATCCTAACCGCCACGGCGAAACTCCTGGATGAAGTTCCTAACCTTCTTGTTATCCTTGTCCCTCATGAACCAACGGTTGAACATCTCGAAGACCTTGAGCAGGATCTGGCCAGAAAAACGACACACATTCGTTTCTCCGGGCTCAATGAATATCAGGGCGAGCGCGTGATCGTGGTCGATAGCATTGGTATACTGCTTATCCTGTATGCGTACGCAGACATAGCATACATAGGCGGAAGCTTTCGGCAAGGAATCCATAATGTGCTTGAGGCTGCGGTGTTCGGCATCCCGGTGGTGTTTGGACCTCGTCATAGAAATTCACAGGAGCCGTTGCAGCTCGTCGAGCGTGGAGGTGGATTTGTTGTCAGTGACACCGATGATCTGTACCGGACATTTAAGAATCTTCTCGAAGACGAAACAGCCCGCAGCACCGCAGGCAAACGTGCAGCACAGTTTGTCCAATCGAATGTTGGGGCAACCGAGAAATTCCTGAAACATCTGGAGCCGTATTTGACGGAGAAGAAATGAGAGAGAGGTTTTAATTATGAGAATTGCGTACTTCGACACGATTGCCGGCATCGCTGGCGACATGACCATGGCCGCATTCGTCAGTGCCGGTCTCCCAATTGATGAACTTGCAGGCGAGCTGAAGAAGCTATCGATCGGCGGATTTGAAATCACCGGCACGCATGTTCAACGAAACAATATCGCGGCAGTGCATGTTGATGTTGTGATCTCTCACGAACCGCATTACCATCGCCACCTCAAAGACATCTACTCTATTATAGAGAAGAGCTCTCTGTCTCCAACTGTGGTGGAACGATCAAAGAGTATTTTTGCAGTGATCGCCCAAGCCGAGGCGAAAGTCCACGACACAACGATTGAGAAGGTACACTTTCACGAGGTTGGTGCCCTGGATTCGATTGTCGACATTGTCGGCGCAGCAATTTGCCTGGAGAAGTTCGGGATTGAACGTGTGTATTCCTCCCCCATGCGTCTCGGAAGTGGAGGGTTTGTGAAAACTCAACATGGCACGATGCCAATACCCACGCCGGCAACACTGGAGATCCTCAGAGATTATCCCACAGTCCTCACGTCAATCCCCCATGAGCTCACAACCCCCACGGGGGGCGCTATCATCAAAGCGCTCTCCTCAGGAGTGCTCAAGGATGAGTTGCTCACTGTGCAGGCAATCGGGTACGGGGCAGGCACAAAAGAAATCCCCGAGACGCCAAACCTCCTTCGGCTCATGGTCGGTGATCTGCCGAATGACTACGAGCGGGACGAGCTGATATCCGTTGAGACGAACATCGACGACATGAATCCCCAGGTCTATCCATACCTCATCGAGAAGCTCCTAGCATCCGGTGCGCATGATGCCTACCTGGTTCCAATCATCATGAAGAAGGGGCGACCCGGCATTCTGCTTTCGGTCATGGTCAACTCCACCAAACTCGATGACATCGTCAACCTCATCTATCAGCAGACATCTACCATTGGTGTGCGGATTCAACACGTCGGGCGCAAGAAGCTTCCGCGGCGTCAACTGGAAGTGCATACTTCATTCGGCCTGGTCAAAGCAAAGGCTGTTGCGCGCGAGGGGAAAGAGATCATCACCGCTGAATTTGAAGAGTGCAAACGCATCGCGGATGACCGCAACCTGCCATTGATGGAGGTGATGCGACAACTTGAGAATGAAATACTATCAATCACCTGAAGGACTGTTCAATGTTCCACACTCCGGGGTCACTATCCCTCCCAGTGGTTCCCGCTACGACTCCCCACCCCGTTTTCTGCTTGCTCCTTTGGTCGGAAACTCGTTATATATGTGGAGCTATTCTCCATATTAATCCCTTAGCCATAGCCGAGGAATAGATGAAAACCATCCTGCTGTTACTTGGTATTATTGCCTTCTCCGCAAGTGAAAGCAATAGTCAGATCGCTCAAGGTCCCGCAGCCGGTTCTGTCGCAAGCGGCGCCGTCGTTAATACGAACAACTACGCAGATTTTAATTCGGCGGCTGATCCGGGACCCATACACGTGCATCCGATCGTCCCACTCTCGCCCCAGCCAGCGAACATGACGCCCCCGACTGCACCCGAAGGATCAAACCTCTTTGCGGACCCTTCGCTGCAATTCGACAGGCCGCCGGGACCCCCACCGATCACTCTGGCTAGTTTTCAGGGTAACAATCAGACCAGCGGAGTTCCTCCCGATCCGTGCGTGGCTGTGGGACCAAATCATATCATGCATCTTGTCAATAGTTCATTCCGCATCAGCGACAAGAACGGCAACACCCTCAAGACAATCAGCGCTGATTCGTGGTTCAATAGCGTCCTTCCCAGCAATGGGGCTTTTGACCCGCGTGTATTCTACGATACACATGCAAATCGTTGGTTCATGGTTTGGGACAATCAAAACGATGTATCTCTCACAGCGTACTTTCTTGTTTCTGTATCCGACGATGACAATCCACTCGGTGTGTGGTTCAACTGGGCTCTGCCTGCGAATGTGTTTGGTTCAACCAACAGCGGAACGTGGCAAGATCACGAAACCGCAGGCTTCGATAGCCGGGCATACTACATCACGGGTCGACATTTCGGCTATGTAAGCGGATACTACCGTAATGCCGTCCGCGTACTTCCCAAGGCACAATTCCTCGGAAGCACTCCAGGTCCGATTACGTGGTGGGATTTTTGGTCGTTGCGAGATTTGGGAGGCAATGACGTGGACATGGTTCGCCCATCCTTCGTGTATTCCAATCCCAACGAATACTATCTTGCAGGACCTCCCTCATTTAGCGGTGGATCATACTTTGCACTCTTTCGCATCACGAATCCACTGGGCACACCGGCAATTTCCTGTGTTCACGTGCCGGTAACGGCCTGGAGTGAGGCCCCGCTCGCAAGTCAGCTTGGCGGAGGGACGCCGCTCGAATCCGGGGGGTCGCGTGTTCGCAGCGAACCCATCTACCGCGACAGCTCATTATGGGTGGCACATTCAATCAACAACGGCGGGTATTCGGCTGTCCGGTATATTCGCATCAACACCCCGACAAACACAGCAGTGGAGGATGCCGCGATGGGCGCCCTTGGCTACTGGCATTTCTATCCTGCCATGGTCGTTGACAAGGACAACAACATCGGGATTACATTCTCAAGGTCGTCAGAGACGGAATACGTTGGGGCTTACTACACGTGGAGGTTGAGCTCCGATCCTGCGGGGCAATTTCGTCCGACGGAAACAATGAGGCCCGGGGCAGGTAACTATGTTATCAGCACAGACCGCAACCGGTGGGGTGACTACATGGGCGCCGCTCTCGATCCGTCCGACAAGAACAACATGTGGTTCCTCACTCAGTACACCTCCGGTCCGAACAGCTTCGGTGTTTGGGTAAATGGTGTCCGCGTCGTCCCGTTCCCGGGAAGCCGGATTCGTACCAATTCAGGCGCGGTCGACTTTGGCAATGTTGAAGCCGGATTTACGAGCGATACAACCACGATCACCATTACCAATCTAGGGGCAAGCACTTTAACGATTTCCTCCATTGCGAGAACCCAGACAACGTATTCGCTCCTGAACCTGCCGACATTCCCCGCAAATATCGCGACGTACGATTCGCTCAAATTCCGGGCGATCTTCCGCCCAGTGGCACACGGAGTAGTGAACGATACGATTACACTGGCATGTAATGATGTGACCAATCCGAACGCGAAAGTCGCCCTTCGCGGCAAAGGGATTGTCATCGGCACGGCACAGCGAGGTACCATGTACGCGACATCGGCCTTCGTCGACCCCACGCCCAGCCGACTGTATACTTTGAATTTGACTACAGGCGCCGCCACTCCGGTAGGCCAAACCGGAGTGAATGAGATTGATGGACTTGCAGTTCGCGCATCAACCAGAGAACTTTACGGTGTGTTCCCCACTGCCACAGGCACAACTCTTTATCGCATAAGCAGCCTGTATGGTGATGCCCTGTTCAACCGCGCGCTCGGCATCCCGAACCTGCGTGCAATTGCGTTCACCCCGACAGGTGACACCCTCTACGGCGGCACGTCCAACGGGAGGCTCTATCGCATCAACGCTGCCACGGGTGATACTTCCTACATCGGCACCGCACAGGGAAAATCCTACAATAGTTTCTCCATTAGTCCCACCTCGGGCCAGTTGTGGGCTACTGGTCGCTCTCCAATTTTCCACAGAGATTCAATCTACTTCGTTAGTAGAACCACAGGTGCAGCAACAGCCATGGGCAGAACCGGCCTTGGCAGCATCACTCCTTCCATTGCATTCGACAAACAAGGGAGGGCATATGCAATCATCGGCATCAGCTCGCAAACGAATACGCTGTACTCGCTTGACACGCTTACGGGACTAGGAACGTTGATTGGATCAACCAATGTCGCCGGCCTTCAGGCAATGGCCATGAGAACCGATTCATCAGGCTCCGTGGGTGTCGTTGAGAGAGTTCTCACAGGAATTCCAGAGACGTTCTCGCTCAAACAAAACTACCCCAACCCATTCAACCCGACGACACAAATCCGGTATGGTCTCCCGGTGCAAAGCCGGGTTGCAGTTACCGTCTACAACATCATGGGACAGGAAGTCGCTCGTCTTTATGAGGGTGCACAGACAGCCGGCTATCACGAAGTTGTATGGAACGGTATGAACTCCAAAGGTGGTTCTGTGGCAAGCGGCATCTACCTCTACAAGCTCGAGGCGAATGGAGAGGGAAGAACATTCACCGAATTGAAGAAGATGCTCTTGTTGAAATGATCTTTCCATGAAATAGCTGGCGACCCTACTCGTTGAACATAACTCAATCGTGAAGAACACCCGCTGCAGCCACTTCTGTTGCGGGTGTTTTGCTCGCCTTCTTGTCAATTCACTGTTGTTATGTTCCAACCAACCCCTCGAAGCTTTCTTGTTTCGCTCACTCGTTAAAGGACAAGTGGGTTATCCTCTGGCCAGCCCGCAGATCCTCATGGAATTCACTACCGATCAGACGGAATGAGCGCGCATTGTCACGGATCGGCACTGACCGCCCCGTGGCATTCCAACAAACTCAACTTCTGTGTTGATCCGTATTGGTTCCGCGTCATCAGTGGTCCCTTTGGCAGGAGAATCGCTCGCCCCATCTCTTCCTTGGATGTCAGATCGTTCCCGACTTCGCCCTTGACCTTCTTCCAACTTCCCCCTATCTTTGACACAATCTCGATCTCATCATTCTTCATCTTCAACGGATATTCCATGAAACTGACAATCGTTCTCACAACTGCTCTCCTCATAATGACGACAAGTATCAACGCTGGTGACAAGTCCGCGGGTCTTGCCTCAAGGATCAATCGGTTTGCACGCACAGAAATCAAAGGCGATGTCTCCAAACTCTCCAAGGGTGACAGGAAAGCGCTCGCGAAACTCGTTGAGGCCGCGAAGATAATGGACAAGATCTACACACGCCAGGTGTGGAGCGGCAATGAAGCGTTGCGAAAGAAACTGGAAGCCGACAAATCCCCTGCCGGCAAAGAGCGTCTTCACTATTTCAATATCAACATGAGTCCGTGGTCGAAGATAGACCACGATGAGGCATTCATTGAGGGAGTCCCGATGCCGCGTCCGCCGCAGGCAAATTACTATCCCGATGACATGACGAAAGAGGAGTTCAATTCCTGGGTCGCCACATTATCTGATGATGACCAGGCTAAGGCAAAAGGCTTTTTCTACACCATTCGCCGCAACGACGAGAAGAAACTAGCCCTGGTTCCCTACAACGAGGAGTACAGAGAGTTTCTCAATCCGGCAGCAAGACTCCTGCGCGAGGCCGCAGCACTAACCGACAATGCCTCGTTGAAGTCGTTCCTCACGAAACGTGCCGACGCCTTCATGAGCAACGACTACTATGACAGTGACGTTGCATGGATGGACCTCGACGGTCCTATCGAGCCAACAATCGGCCCGTACGAAGTATACATGGATGACGTGTTCAACTACAAGGCGGCCTTCGAGGCATTTATTACGCTTCGCAACGACAAGGAGACGAAGAACCTCGAAAAGTATTCCAGCTACCTGCAAGAGATCGAAAACAATCTCCCCATCGATCCAAAATATCGGAATCCGAAGCTCGGCGCTCTCGCTCCTATTCGTGTTGTCGATGAAGTTGCCATCGGAGGTGAGGCCCGGTCCGGTGTGCAGACTGCCGCATTCAACCTGCCTAATGATGAGAAGGTGACTGCGGAAAGAGGAAGCAAGAGGGTGATGCTGAAGAATGTTCAGGAGGCGAAATTCAAAAACATCCTCACGCCTATTGCAAAGGTTGCACTGATTCCTGACCAACAATCAATGATTGCATTCGAACCGTTCTTCACTCACATTCTTGCACACGAGCTTATGCACGGCCTTGGTCCGCACAGTATCACCGTTGACGGCAAGCCAACAACAGTCCGGCAGGCGATGAAGGATCTCAGCTCGGCGTTCGAAGAAGCGAAGGCAGACGTGTCGGGATTGTTCGCACTCCAATACCTGATTGACAAGGGCATCGTGGACAAGGCGACGGAACAGAAAATGTATGTAACGTTTCTGGCAAGCGTGTTCCGCACCATCCGGTTTGGTGTGAAGGAAGCCCACGGCCGAGGAATGGCACTACAGTTCAACTATCTGATGGATGAAGGTGCGTTCCACTACCACCCAACAGTCGCCGCATTCTATGTGGACTTTGATAGAGTCAAAGCGGCTGTCCGCAAACTCACAGGTGAGATCATGACGATCCAGGCCGAGGGAAGTTATGAAAAGGCAAAGGCCCTGCTCGACAAATACTCAGAAATTCGACCCGTAATGAGGAAGGTCTTGAACCGGCTGGAAGAGGTACCCGTCGATATCGAGCCGGTATTCCCGTCGGCAAAGTAATAATATTGTGATCGCAAGGAAACTGTTCCCATGGAGAGTCTTACCAACCGGATTGTGTGCATCACTGGAGCAAGCAGTGGCATCGGCAAAGCTTGCGCCACTGAATTTGCCAGGCTCAACTGCAACCTCCTCCTGATGGCACGGCGCAGAGAGCGCGTTGAAGATCTTGCACAACACCTTGCACGTGACTATCAGATACGAACTTTAGCACGCCAATTAGACGTCAGAGACAGCGCCGAAGTCGAGAAGACATTCTCATCTCTGCCATCGGAATGGAAACAGATCGACATCCTGCTCAACAATGCAGGACTCTCCCGCGGCCTTGACAAGCTGCACGACGGAAAGATCCAGGACTGGGAAGAGATGATCGATACAAATGTGAAGGGACTGTTGTTCGTCACCCGCGCTGTGTTACCCGGCATGGTCCAAAGGAACAGCGGACATATCATCAACATCGGCTCGATTGCGGGACATCAGACATACCCGATGGGAAATGTCTACTGCGCCTCCAAATTTGCTGTCACCGGCCTGACACGCGGAATGAAAATGGATTTGCTCGGAACGGCTGTTCGCGTAAGCAGCGTTGACCCGGGACTGGTGGAGACAGAATTCAGCAAGGTACGGTTCCACGGCGACGCCGAGCGCGCATCGAAAGCCTACGCGGGGATGACGCCGTTGAGGCCGGAGGATGTTGCCGAGATTGTTGTCTTCTGCGCCACGCGCCCCACGCACGTAAACATAGGCGAACTCCTGGTCACACCAACAGACCAGGCGACAGTATCCATGGTGCACAGAAGAACATAGCCAACTATCATCACACTGTGCGAGTCCCGGCATTGTCCTATCGGGACTCGCTCAGGATGACATGCGCCTTCTTTGACTGCTGACCCTCAACATGCGAACCCTAACACTTGGCAAGACGGATCTCACCATCTCGCGCATCGGACTCGGAGGACTCCCTTTTGGGGGACACTTCGGACGTGTCAGCAGGTTTGAGATGCTTCACACAATCCAGGCGGCACTGGAGGGGGGCATCACCTTCTTCGACACATCTCCTGCTTACGGAGCCGGCGTCGCCGAAGAACTCCTTGGAGAAGCTCTCAAGTTTGAGGGGAGCAAGGTTGCCATTGCATCGAAGATTGGATCGGGCATTGACAGTTCGGGACAATTCTGGTGTCTCAACAACCGACCTAACGTCCTTCGACAGGTGGATGGCAGTCTGAAGCGCCTCCGGCGTGAGATGATCGACCTGTATTTGATCCCCGGGGAGGACCCCGCTACGCCAATTGGTGAAACTGTTGAAGCAATGGAAGAACTCCGCCACCGCGGCAAAGTCCGGTTTATCGGCTATTGCACCAACCGCATCGAACGGTTACGCGAAGCACTGAAGCACGGCCGTATCGATCTCGTGCTAACGCCATACAACATATTCAACCGCACGATCGAAACCGAACTGATTCCGTTCTGTCGGGCAACACAAATTCCCATTGTTGCTTGCGAGCCGTATTGCCGTGGGCTCCTGGCGGGGACACTGCACAAACACTCCAGTTTCGACGTCGACGATCTGCGGATTGAAGACCGGCGCTTCCGCGGTGCGCGTTACAGAAACAACATCGAAAACGTCAACCGGCTCCGGACGATTGCCGAACAGGAAGGAATATCGCTGATCCAACTCTCCCTCGGCTGGATCCTGCAAAACCCAAAAATCGCTGGAGCCGTGTGTAGTGCAAAGAACAGGCTGCACATTCGACAGTCCATCATCGCATCGGATATCGAACTCACCCCCGACACGATTATTGCAGTGGACCAGGTTGTTGGTGAGGACGTGAGACAACAAGCAACTTGAATTCATCGGGTTTGCCAAAGGCCAGACAAGAGATGTGGATTCCTCTGTTGTCTCAGTTCATTCACACTCTTGGCGCATAGAGCAGGTCGCAGAATGGGAAGCAGTATTCACCTCTTCACCGAAAACAACATTCTCGAGCAGCTGAGCACTGCGCCCTACCAGCTCGGGTACTACACACTGAAGTTCTACTCGGAAAACGGCAAGCCAGTCAACTGCATCACTGAATGCATTGAAGAGTTCTACCTCTACCCTTCGGGCGGCACATTGCGCGACAGCCAATTCAACATCGTGCTCTACGATTCCCGTTTCGACACATATCGCGGCTTCAACCCGCCACATTTAGCCAGGTAAACCAGATCCCCCCGGCAGTTGCTTGGCCCCCAGTTCTCACGATGTGGCAGTTGACTTTCCCACCGCCGACGGCTACATTGTTTGTGTAAGCCTTCTCCGATTTGCCCGCGACATACCTCAGGGTTTCACCCCCGATGTCATGGTTCAACCTGCAGCGGGCGGACGTTCTTTCATGTAAGGACCTAATACTTCGGGCTGATCTTGATTGCATTGGGCGGCCTGTCTTCACGAGATGCCTGGCTGCAAGCCGAGAGGTGTTCAGGCAAGAATTCACTTCAACAGAACTTCTGGATAGTGGAGGAACTATGAATATTGGTGTACCCCGCGAACGACGTGTGGACGAACACCGCGTCGGCCTCACGCCGGCTGTGGTGGAACTGCTGACCTCAGCCGGCCATGTATGCTATGTGGAAGATGAAGCCGGCGTAGGCGCTGGCTTCTCGAATGTGGACTATGAACGCGCTGGTGCCAAGATCGTGTACTCGCCGCAGGAGGCATACGGTCGCGCCAATCTGATTGTGAAGGTGTCCAGACCGATGGAGGATGAAGTTGAGTTGGTGCCTGAAGGAAGTATTCTGATGGGGTTCCTTCATCTTGCTGTTGCACGGCAGGAGCGGGTGCAAACACTCCTCGACAAGCGCATAACAGCGATCGCATACGATACCATCCAGAACGACGATGGAACTCTGCCGGTCCAGACACCGCTGAGCAAAGCAGCCGGGTTGATGGCACCGCAACTTGCGGGCGTCCTGATGCAAAACAATCACGGGGGGAAGGGCATACTTCTCGGTGGCGTTCCGGGCGTACCTCCTGCAGAGGTGGTGATCATCGGAGCGGGGACATTCGGAACGGCATCTGCCCACGCATTCCTGGGCGCGGGGGCCAGTGTCTACGTGCTTGACCAGGACCTCGGACGACTTCAGTATCTGGACGAGCGGTGCAGAATGGGCGGGCGCCTTGTCACAATGGTCTCCCATTCATTTAATATCGCGAAGGTTATCAAGTTTGCCGATGTGGTGGTTGGTGCGGTCCTCGTTCCGGGTGCTCGCGCACCCATCGTCATTACCCGCGAGATGGTGCGAACCATGAAGCCACGGTCAGTTATCCTGGACATCTCCATCGACCAAGGAGGATGTGTTGAAACGAGTCGTCCGACGAGTCACACCAATCCAACATTTGTCGACGAAGGGGTCATCCATTATTGCGTCCCCAACATGACGTCTGTGGTTGCTCGCACTGCCACACACGCACTCAACAATGCCGCCTGGCCGTTCATCAGAGAAATCGCACAGCACGGATTGGAGTCCGCGCTAACTGAGATGACAGGATTGAAGCGTGGAGTGGCCACTCACCATGGCCATATCGTGAATCCGGCACTTGCGGCGAGCCTTGGCCTCAAGGAGGTGGCGCTGTGAACTGGTCAGATATTTATAGAAATAAGATCGCCACGCCAGAACAGGCAGTCGCCACCATCAAGTCGGGTAATCGAGTTTTCCTCACAGGCAACTGCTCGGTGCCGCAGATGGTCATGGCGGCTCTCGTCGAGCACGCACCACAACTCACCAATGTAGAGATTGTTCAAGTCCTCACAGTCGGGAATGCAGATTACGTCGCACCGGGGATGGAAAAGCATCTCCGCGTCAACACACTGTTTGTCAGCGATAACGTACGCCAGGCAGTCAATGAAGGGCGCGCCGATTTCACGCCTTGCTTTCTCGGGGAGATCCCGAACCTCTTCAAGAACGGTCAGTTGCCATTGGATGTCGCCTTGATTCACGTCGCGCCGCCGGATGAGCACGGTTTCTGCTCGTTCGGGATCGAAGTGGGTGTGACGAAAACGGCAGCACAATCGGCAAAGATTGTAATCGCGGAGGTGAATCCCAACATGCCCCGTACATTGGGCGACGCGTTCATACACATCTCCAAGCTCACCCACATCGTGGCCGTCGACTACCCGCTCCCCGAACTGTCAATGGGCGAGACAACAGACCTCTCAAGGAAGATCGCGCGGCACATTGCTGCCATGATTCCTGATGGTGCAACGCTGCAGATGGGTATTGGAGGGATTCCCGACGCAGTACTGCACGAACTGACAAACCACAAACACCTGGGTGTCCATACCGAGATGTTCTCCGATGGACTCATCGCTCTTGTGGATCGCGGTGTGGTCGATGGCGAGATGAAGTCGTTGCACCCCGGCAAGATCATTGCCGGGTTCATGCTTGGCACGGGGCGTTTGTACGATTTCGTCAACGATAACCCCATTGTGGAAATGCACCCGACCGAATATGTGAACGATCCATTTATCATCTCCCGCAACGATCGGATGGTCGCCATCAATTCGGCGATTGAAATTGACCTCACAGGACAAGTCTGTTCGGATAGTATTGGACCGCGGCTCTACAGCGGCGTCGGCGGACAAGTCGATTTCATCTACGGTGCATCGCGAAGCAAAGGGGGGATTCCCATTATCGCCCTCCCCTCGACTGCAACGGTGAAAGGCCAGGCGGTAAGCAAGATCGTCTCGCAACTTAAGTTGGGAGCCGGTGTTGTCACAACGCGTAATCACGTCCGCTATATCGTGACCGAGCACGGCGTGGCCGATTTGTACGCGAAGAACCTACGACAGCGTGCGCGCTCCCTGATCGATATCGCAGCCCCTGAGTTCCGAGAAGACCTGGAGCGGAAGGCACACGAGTTGAAGTACCTCTGACCCGACGCGATGCAACAACACATTCACCGACCAACATTCACACAATTCCATTACGAGGAACAATTATGAACCGTTCCATAGCATTCATGTTTTTGCCTCTTTTCATATTTGTCTGTTTCGCCGCGGGCATCGCCCAAGATGCGAAGCCACCTCATTCTGATGAAACAACCGCACAGGTTCCCATCCTGACAGAGTTTCACGAGGTGATCTTCAAGGTTTGGCACACTGCCTGGCCCGAAAAGAACACTGCCATGCTCGTTGAGTTGCTCCCCGAGATCAGGCACTACAGCGATAGCATTGCGAAGGTGCAGCTTCCGGGAATCCTCCGCGACAAGGAGAAGGTGTGGAAGGAAAACACAGCGAAGCTCCAGGAAATCGTGACCGAATATGCAAAAGCCACTTCGCCCATTGATAGTCAGAAGCTTCTCAATGCTGCAGAACAGCTCCATGCACAGTTCGAAAAGCTCGTGCGGATAACGAGACCTGTGCTGACGGAAATCGAGGCATTTCACCAGGTGCTGTACATGCTCTATCATCACTACCTGACCGACAAGGATCAGGAAAAGATAGTTTCTTCGGTGGAGGAACTGAAAGAGAAAATGGCGCTATTGGAGAAGGCAACGCTCCCCGAACGGATGAAGAAGAAGGAGGCCGCCTTCATTGAAGCCCGGACGATACTCTCGCGTTCTGTTAATGCCCTCGATGTCTCGATGGTTAAAGACAACCCAACAGAGTTTGCTGCCAGGGTAGAGACAATGCATTCTGACTACCAAGCAATGGAGAAGGTGTTCGAATAGAAAGACATCATAACGCTTCCAGTTTCTATTGCATTAGACCCGAGTGAACTTCAAGCCAAGAGCGGAACAATCGCACACCGATCTGAGGGCCGCTAGTTTTGCGCAAGAGTAACACACCGAAGAACTGCAGAAGAAACGCCGAGGCCCGACAACTTTGTCGGGCCTTGGTTTGCCATCCTATGCATCGGAAGAATCTATTTTGCCAGGACCATCTTCCTTGTCTGTGTGAACGTCGGCGTTATTACTTGATAGAAGTATATCCCGCTCGGAAGCCCGCTCGCGTTGAACGTCAATTCATGTGTGCCTGACTTCATCCTTCCATTCACAAGAGTCGTGACCTCATTCCCAATCAAGTCATATACCTTAACGCTGACGTTGGCATCAGACGGAAGCTGAAACGCGATTTGTGTCGTTGGATTGAACGGATTGGGATAGTTTTGATCGAGTCGGAATTCCTCCGGTGATGATGGCTGATTCCCAACGCCAGTGGTTATCTCTGGTGCGGTGAATGTCACCACGCCGCTTGTACCGCTTGAACTTGACGTCGACGTCCCCTGGAATGCCGCCGCATAGAAGTTCACTGTCCCGGCACCTGCTGCAGGGGCTGTCCACTGAAATATCGCCGAGTCAATCAAGTGTGGACTTGCATAAACGCCTCCATCCGCACCCGTGTAGAGAATGCTATTGAGTCCGGCAGTGAATGTACCGGCAACGGTTGTTGTTGCTCCGACGTGCGTCGTCGCATTGAAATTCACAATCCTGTTCCCACCATTATGCCTGACGATAATAGTGTAAGTCTGCAATGGTTGATACGTAGTGGGGAAGCCGGTCACCGTGAGGGTGCCGGACGTACCGCCATGACAGGAGGATGCGCACCTCGATCTTCCGGGGGCACCTGAGTAGCCACCCGTGTATGAGTTGTGTGCGAAACCAATGGTCACGCAACAGACGAGCGCGAGAACCAGTTTTGTCATCATGTCTACAATCCTCTCCTTTCCACAATATTAAGATAGGATAAACGCTTAATCCAAGAGGCGTGCCAATCCACCACCGCTTCGATCTTGCCTCCATTTGCCGAAATTGTGCCAATTTAGGACTTATTTCTCCCATATCTGAGAAAATCGACAGTTGATATTTCAGAATTGAGAAGCGCAAGTTCAGCGATGTCGGGTCTGCGGCTGCCAGATTCCATTCCCGATGCCCAGGTCTAAGCGCCAAATGAGTCCCCTGTCCGTACATTTGAGTCGTTGACGACACGAATTGAATTCCATCGAACCACCTTGAGATTCAAACGGCTTTGAACCAGTTTTCTCGCGGCATATGCTTCCTTGCTTTTCCCTCAGCACTTGTGTAACATTCCATCGTATTCCCGCTCCGGTCAGAACCTTCCGGATCTGTTCTTCCCATTCAAGCCAAGTACCATAAGAGGAGATCCACATGAAAGGCAACGATAAAATCATCACAGTACTGAATGAACTCCTGGCAGACGAACTCAGCGCCATCAGCCAGTATATGGTCCACTCCGAAATGTGCGACAACTGGGGCTACGAGAAGCTCCACAAAGCCATCGAGAAACAAGCCGTTGACGAAATGCACCACGCTGAATGGCTGATCAAACGCATCATCTTCCTCGAGGGTGCACCTGTTGTCTCCAAACTCAATCCGATCAATATCGGCAAGACCGTTCTGGATATGGTATCGAATGACCAGGATGCAGAGTTGGCGGCCGTTCGTGCCTACAACAAGGCAATCGGTCTGGCACATGAAGTTGCCGATCAAGGAACGGTTGATTTATTGATTCAGATATTGAAGATGGAAGAGGGACACGTCGACTGGGCAGAAGTTCAACGAGATCAGATCGCGCAGATGGGTCTGCAGAACTATCTTGCCAATCAGTCCGAAGGCGCTGCGGGCTGAGTCACAGAACTATCGGCAGCGTTGCCTCTCGCGTATTTGAAGCCACGGCAACGTGCACGCACGACTCAACACATGGAAATAGAATAGGAGAAGCACGATGGATGATACTGTCCTGATTGTTGTTGTTATTGCTGCCGTCGTCATCGGGGCGATTGCGCTTATCGTGTGGCTGCGATCGCGGGGAAAGCATCGCGTAACCGCAGCCGTGGTTCAAGCCACCGCAATGTTCAACCTGAAGCCGGTTTCCGCGACGCATCCAGATCTGGATGAAGTGTGGATTGCCTCCCGCGGACTGATTTCAGGTGTGCCCGTAACACTTCTTGGCGGGATGTCACGCGGGAGTCGGAACCCCGGTCTTATTGGCGGGGCCGGAGCCATGGCGGCAGCAGTGGAACTTCCCTCGGTCACGGTTCTCGCTTCCTTCTCCGTGCCGCTTCCGTTCCAACTGACAATGCAACGGCGGCCACAGCTCTCCGTCCCAACGTTTTCGACAGGTGACCGCGAGTTCGACAAGACCATTGAGGTCAAGACAAGAAGTGACAAGGCCGTCCGGGCGTTGCTGCACAACTCTTCGCTCCGTAATGCAATTCTTGGATCTCTGAAAAAGTCATCCGCCAAAGGCGAAATCACCGACACACAAGTCATGATCAGAGTGGTCGGCGTTAGAGAAACGGTAGCGTCCATTCAAAAAGCCGTCGATCTGGTACAGCTACTGACAAAACATGTAAGTGCGCTCAAGGACGTCCAACCGGAAAATTCTCCGAAGCGGTAACGGCACGTTCCCATGCTCGGGTATTTTATTTCACATGAAGCACATTATCGCGGCAACATCTTGCTCACAATGAAGCAAAGCGGCATCACACTCCCCGCCAATCTGAAATGGAGAATCTGGGAGTGGAACAAGAGATAGAACCTCAAGGATAGCACAGTTGATTCAATGCTTTCCGAAGAGTTGACTTTCCCCACCACGTTTGCTACCATTCCTGCGCACTCCTCCTCCGGTGATCCCTCCGGAGCTGTTCTTCCTTGTTGAGATCAAGAGCGTAAGAGACGCGACAAATGAACATCTATCATTCGTCCACGGCTTGTGACACCTCTTTTCCTTCTGTATATTGGACATCAACACTCCACTCCTGTTCCTCATTACGAGGCTATCTTCATGTACAGACTGTCAATGATTGTTCTCGCATTCACACTGGCCATTGTTGGCTTTGATTGTGCAAGTACTTCTCGCGTCAAGTTACCGGGGCAGTTGCCCGATGGTCGCGTGAGTCTGCCCAACGGGTGGATGCTCTCTCCCGCCGGAACGTCGGTGCAGGTTGGGGAGCTTCCGCTCAACATGGATGTTACTCCCAACGAGCGCTACTGCATCGTGACGAACAACGGCACGAAGCAACAGAACATTTCGGTCATCGATGTGGAGTCATGGTCCGTGGTGCAGACGATCCCGGTACGGAAGGCATGGCTTGGACTGCGGTTCATCGGGAATGGGAGTCGATTCCTTGTTTCCGGCGGGAATGATAACCGTGTGGATATCTACAACTTCAGTGATGGAGAAGCCACACTTGCTGACTCCATCATCGTCGGTAAACCGTGGCCCAATAGAATCTGCCTCGCCGGTCTTGACGTGGACGAGTCCACCAACCGAGTGTTCGTTGTCGCAAAGGAGAACGACAGTCTCTACGTCCTTGATCTCCGCTCACGCTCTCTTCTGCAGAGGGTGTCACTCCCGGCAAAACCATACACCTGTTTCTCTTCTCGCACACGACCACTGTTGTACGTTTCACTTTGGGGAGGATCAGCGGTCGCGCTGTTCGACCGGAACACGCTCAAGCTTCTCGGAACAATCAGAGTTGGAGATCATCCGTGCGACATGCTGGAATCGCCCGATGGCACACGCCTCTTTGTGGCAAACGCAAATGAGAATACCGTATCGGTGGTGGATGTCGAGAAGCGCAAGGTGATCGAGACGCTTTCCACCGCACTCACACCCAAAGCCCCGAGTGGCAGCACACCCAACTCACTTGCATTGACCGCCGACGGGAAAACACTCTACGTTGCCAATGCAGATAACAACTATCTTGCCGTCATGGATGTTTCAGTAGCGGGGAACTCGAAGTCGCTCGGCTTCATTCCCGTTGGCTGGTATCCAACGTGCATGAGGATGCTGCCACAACGCGGAGAGCTACTTGTCGCCAACGGGAAAGGTGAATCATCGCGTGCCAACCCAAAAGGGCCGAATCCGGGGAAGCGTACCAAGACTGAAGAATACATCGGCTCGCTCTTCCAGGGAACAGTGTCGCGCATTGCCATTCCCGACCAGCAACGCCTCGCGCAATACACAGTGCAGGTGTACGCCAACTCGCCATATTCGGACGAGCGGTCTGTCCAGCCTGGCACGGCAAAAGACAATCCCGTGCCATGGAAAGTCGGCGAACCATCCCCCATCAAACACATTTTCTACGTCATCAAAGAGAACAGGACGTACGATCAGGTCTTCGGCGACATCAAAGAGGGTAATGGCGACCCTTCGCTCTGTCTCTTCCCCGATTCCATCACGCCCAATCTTCATGCACTCGTGCGGCAATTTGTGTTGCTGGATAACCTCTATGCGGACGCGGAAGTCAGCGCCGATGGACACAACTGGTCGATGGGCGCGTACGCAACCGACTATGTGGAGAAGACGTGGCCAACGCAATACGGCGGACGCGGTGGCGAGTATGAGTATGAAGGCGGCACTCCCATCGTTTATCCGTCGGCCGGGTACATCTGGGACAACTGCAATCGTCACGGTGTGAGCTACCGGACGTACGGTGAGTTTGTCCAGAACCCGGAACGACCCGGCGATTCCGCGAAGGCAGCAATCCCTTCACTTGCCGGACACGTTGCGCCGTTTTACCGCGGCTGGGATCTCGGGTACTCAGATGTTCAGCGTGTGCAGAGTTGGATGAAGGAATTTGATGAGTACGAGAAGACCGGCGATCTTCCGAGCTTCCAGATCGTGAAGCTTCCAAACGACCACACCGAAGGGACAAAGAAAGGAAGCCTCACACCCAGAGCGTACGTTGCACAGAACGATCTTGCGGTGGGGATGCTGGTGGAGCGCATCTCGCACAGCAGGTTCTGGAAGGAGTCTGCAATTTTTGTAATTGAGGATGATGCACAGAACGGTGCCGATCATGTAGACGCACACAGGACAGAAGCTCTCGTGATCAGTCCGTACACCAAGCGTGGGTTCGTGGACAGCGACATGTACTCCACGAGCAGTATGGTGCGCACCATGGAGCTTGTCCTCGGGCTTCCTCCGCTTTCCCAGTTCGACGCTGCTGCAACGCCGATGTACAATTCATTTACAGCGCAACCCGATCTCTCACCGTACATCGCTCGTCCAGCACGGACAAATATCGAGGAGAAGAACCTCGCAGGCGCTTACGGACAGGAGCGGAGCGGGCAATTGGATTTCACTCATGAAGATGCCAATGCAGATATCGAATTCAGCGAGATTGTGTGGAAGGCCGTGCGCGGCGCCGATTCACAAATGCCTGCACCTGTGCGGAGTGCGTTTGTGCGGGTGATAGAGGAAGAGGATTTGGATTGACAACACCTCATCTCCTGGTCATACTGAAACCCTTCACCGGTGGGACGGACATTCCTGTCTGCCTACCCGCGGAAAGCTCCTTCATTTCTTCTTTTCATCTCGATTTCAACACTCCGACAGCGAATTTCTCACGACAAGCCACTTGATTTTCGCCCGACCGACGAGTACATTTCTGTCGTTACCTATCTCCCGTTACATCCTTAACACAGCTTCTGGCCTCATCACTGCGGTAGCGCTTCACCCCCTGAAGGGGATCTGATCTTTTACATGATACCAGAAACGGAATAAACGCCATAACGTGGCGATTAGCATTCGGCTAAACGCCACAGTGTGGCGACAAGCCGGTAGTTAGGCGTCATTGTTTTCCGGTCATCACACCCATATGAAGGCTGATTCACACAATCACTCCCCTGAAGAGTTTGAACTTGAAGCCAAGAGGAATCAACTACTCGATCTTCAAACCAAGTTGAGCTTGTTAGAACTGGAACTTGCAACAATCGACGCCGAGTTACAGTCATTCAACTTTCGATATCTTACCAGAGTTGGGTCCAGAATGGCTAGGCTCGACGAACTGCGGGCACAAATCGCAGAGATTCTTTTCAAAGAACAACCAGACAAGGACGAATTGAAGGCTATCTATGAAGACGCACGGAAGCAAGCAAATAGCACGGCAGAGACTATAAATGCTGCTGAACGTGGGGAAAGCACTCACCGTAGGTTCGCGGCTACCGAAGAACTCAAACGTCTTTATAGGCTTACCGCCCAAGCAGTTCACCCTGACCTCGCTATCGACGAATCTGATCGATTGGAGCGCACAAAGTGGATGACAGAAGCTAACATTGCATATCGAAACGGAGACGAATCTCAGCTTCATCACATTCTTGATGAGTGGCAAAATAGGCCGGAGGCCGTAAAAGGCAATGATATTGCTTCCCAACTGGTCAGGACGATAAGGACCCTCGCATCTGTCTCGAAACGAATTGAAACGATCGAGAAAGAGATTGCTAAGCTGAGAGCTTCTGAACTCTATCAACTCAAATGTCAAACCGACAGTGCGAACGACGAAGGTATCGATATGTTGGCGGAAATATGCACACTTGTCGATGAACAGATAACACTCGAACAAGCACGGCTCGACCATCTACTCAATAAATCCGTTCGCAGACAGAGTCATCACTAACAGAGTTATGCAGATCAATGAGCAAGAGTCTGATACCTAAAGATGCGGCTGAATTGGTTCGGCAGTCAGGGGCGCTAGTCAAACGCGGTCTCGAGCTGGCTTCCCTTACAAAAACTCAGGAGGCTTTCATCCCTGAGGAAGACTGCCTGAGGCTCACTCAACGGAAAAGGACTCTTACTCGTTCTATCGGCCCACTCCCGAAAGAGTTCGAGCAAGGCAAGACAGCTAATCCTCACGATGTCAACTCATTTGACGTCAATCGCTGGCTTACGGAAGTCTATGACTCTATCCAACTAAACAACGGCCTCACGTTAGATTATGTGTATGCTTTCGACGCCCACGGTGGTGAACCTTTTCTTTATGCAAGGTTAAAGTCTGCTCCCCCCTTTGAAACCGTGGAAGATCTTTTCGCCGCTTTCTCTATAGTCAGGCCGGAAATGCTCCTTGGTGATGAACCAACTGCCACACTTTGCAAACCCTTTGCCACTGCTCTATCCTTCTCACCCACTTCAAAGGGTTTTTTTCAGTTTGCCCTCTTCTGTATGTCCGCCCGCAGATTCTATCTGTATTGGCATTCTAATTACAACGATCGGAAATACATTCTAACGAGGGAGGCCATTCATTTCTGCATCGAAAACAGAATTGGGGACATCACGACCGAGGAGCAAAATCTACTCCGCACCATTGATCCAAGACCACGGGTCCGCATTCAGGGAACTCGGGCGGACGTTTCCCTGCTTTGTTTTGAGACAAATCTTGGTTATTCAAGGTTGAGAGTGTTCCTAAGGTGGCCAAATGCCTTTGAGCGGTTTGAAGACGAGAGAATTATCAAACCACATTCAGCATTGTTGTACTAGCGCTCAAGTAACTATGGAATCCTGGGGCCACAAAACAACGAACGCCTACTAACAGCAGTAGCAATGACACTCGTTTTTTTGAGAATGGCTCTATCACTTGTACTCCATCCATGCCGCACACATTTGATAGAAAAGCGTGGGGTGCGGCTTGGAGGCGTCTTTGTTTTGCTTGCAGTTGATGAAGAAAAGGAGTCTCGCCATGAGATTGAATAAGTGGTTAAACAAAGGAAAGGAGTTGTCATTCGGTCTCTTGGTGATGGTGGTGATAGTAACGATCATCGGTCTCTTGGGGATATTCTTGGATTCATCAAGGGAAGCTGAACAAATATTCATTTCCATACTCTACGTGTTTGGCTCGTGGGCTATCGTAGCCGCAGCATATCACCTAGGAAGGTATGTTGCAAATGGTGTAATGAAGGACCAAGTGTACGATGGTAAAGCCAGGGGCACGATGAGTCGAAGTGAAAGGATACTCCTAGGCATTGAATGCCTCGCGAAGACATTTGGTATTGCTGCGATACCCGCAATGTTCTGGTTGGTGACGGAATCTAACAAGGGCTTTTTCCATCGCCTTCCTGTCGCTTTGGCGGTGATTACTATACCAGCCTTGTATGGAATCAATGGTGAAATCAAACGTTGGTTGAAAGGTCTCAAAAAACTTACTGCGGCAGACCCGGACATGGACTCATCGGTTATCGCGGGAAAAATGGATGGATTTCAGCATCTTCATTCCTCAACAGACAGTGAATGGTGATGACAATTGGAAAAAAGAGACAATGCATCAGGCTTGCCGCAAAACAACGAACGCCTAACAAATGTAACAGCGACGCTCACTCATTTGATAAGGCAATGTTGAAGCTTCGTTTGACAAAACGAAATAGTGTTCGCTCCATGCCCGCCTCATTTATGCCAAAAAGAAAAGGCATTGAGGCGGGCACGGCGTGGCCATTGAACGTTATACGCAATGAGGCCTCGGGACTACAAACGTGTGTTCGACTTTGTGACGCGATGAAATCGACAACTCTGGCTATATCGGTACTCGTTGCAACCATTGTCGGTTCACCTCTTGCCTTCAGCCACCATGGGGAATTCGAGCACCTTCAAGGGGTGGGTTTGGTCGATCCGGTGTCGCTTTGTATCTGTCTGAAGAACTGTATGTTGGCATCGGATTGATCGCCAGCGCCACGACAAGTCGGACTTTTATGGATCGATATCTCAATATTAATTCGATCGCTCTTGCCTTGTCCGTAGGAGCAAGACAGTAGGACGGCGTGGCACCAGAGGCTTTGTTTCAGCAGACGTTGGCTGCAATTGGCTTTCTTCAGCACATGTGCACTAGACAACAAAAACAATCACGAAAGGTCTTGATACCATGGCAAACCTCCCTTTGAGAATGGTGAACTGGAGCAGAAACTTCTGCCCCTTGCTGGCCCTTATGTTGTTGCCGGCAACCTTGGGCAATGCTCAGGAACAATCAGCACAGGACCTTGCAGTAGTGTCTTCTGTTGATCTCAACAGGTACACCGGATTGTGGTACGAGATTGCTCGACTGCCGAACAGATTTCAGAAACAGTGCCTTGGAGATGTGACTGCAACGTATGCATTGCTCGACGATGGGAGCATCAAAGTTGTCAACCGTTGCCGAAAGGAAGATGGGGAGATTGAAGAGGCGGAAGGCCGGGCGAAGCGCTCCGGCGACGATGCACCCAACTCCAAACTCAAAGTCCGCTTTGCACCAGCATTCCTTTCGTTCCTGCCGTTTGTGTGGGGCGATTATTGGATCATTGACCTTGCATCCGACTACAGCTATGCTGTTGTGGGTGAACCCACCCGGGAATATCTGTGGGTTCTTTCCCGGACTCCCGTCATGGACGAGACACAGCTCAACGCCATCCTTAATCGAGTGAAGGAGAAAGGCTACGATCTGACTGGTCTGATAAGAACGAAACAATCGGCGCAGCAAAAGTGAGCTGCAAAGCAACTGCAGGTAACAGCACAAACCAGATCATGCATTCCAATGGAGGATCAACCATGCGATAGGTTCAGATTGAAGTGTTCACACTCGGACTGGCTCATTTTCGGCCGCGACATCCTTCATTGGACAAGATGTGGGCGAGACTCCCTGACGAGATGGAGTGGCTGCCTGCGATTAACAAATGCCCCCACCACGCTTACACAGTTGCATTGCCTGGCATGAAGCGGAGTTTGAGTAGAAGATTGGGCCCCGCCGTGGGCGGGCTCGGCAAAAGATGCAAGGTTACCGAATGGTAACCACGCGATCACGTTTTCTCTTCTAAAGCCACATTGGCTAAGTCACCAAAATCCCCTCTCTGAAGAACCTCGGATTTGAACAGCGTATTCTCACCTCGGTCTCTTAGCTCGGTGCGGCGATGCGGTCTCGACTCGTTGTGTAATCGGGCAATTCGTCCCTTGCGAATGAGCGCTTTATGTTCTAAATTTGAGTCGCATTTTTCGTTCTCACACCAGCACAAACGCCTAACATGAAAACACGACCCGGGGTCACTGCCCTCGGAAAGAAAGAGAACTTCCTCGGTATTGAGAGCAGTATCTCCTCGTATGGTTCTTCGGGAATCGTCGTCCTCCCTGTCCCCTACGAACACACGGTAAGCTATGGCGGTGGAACGGGTCGCGGCCCTCGGGCAATCCTGGATGCTTCACGGTACGTGGAGTTCTATGACGAGGAACTCGGCACTGAGCTTTGCAAGACTGTCGGTATCGCGACGCTCCCACCCGTCGCTTTCGGAAAGAGTGTGGACGAAAAGGCGATGGCGAAGATCTATGAGACGGTGAAGAAGCTGATCGCGGACGGGAAGTTTGTCGCCGTCCTCGGCGGAGAGCACACCATCTCTCAGGCGCCGATCAAAGCCCATCTGGAGCGATACCCCGATCTCTCGGTGATTCAGTTTGACGCTCATGCAGATCTGAGATACACCTATGAGGGATCGAGATTCAGTCATGCCTGTGTGATGGCACGGGTGTGCGAGTTCATGAACCCGGAGCGCGTGGTGCAGGTCGGCATTCGCGCACTCTCTCCTGAAGAAGCGGAGTTCATCCGCCGCAGCGGGATCACCACTCTGTATGCTCACCAGATTCGCTCCACGGAAGATTGGATTCGCTCAATTCTTCCGAAACTCTCGCAGCACGTCTACGTGACGTTCGACGTGGATGCATTCGATCCACCAATCATGCCGAGCACGGGAACCCCCGAGCCCAACGGACTGTTCTGGCCGGAGACAATGAAGCTCCTGCGTCTGATCGGCGAGCAGAAGCGAATTGTGGGATTCGACGTCGTTGAGTTTGCCCCGAACAAAGCAGTGCAACACCCTGATTACACGGCAGCGAAGCTGACCTACAAGCTGATGAACTACGCTTTTCAGAAACCTCACACCACGTAACACACAGCGAAGGAATTGACATGGACCACTCAACGAAACACCACACTCACAAGAACACTTACCTCTCAGGTAAGCGTGTGCTTCCCAAGGCAATCACGGAGAAGAGCGATATCGCGAGTGTCATAGACAATATGGATGCCTACAATGGAGGAAGGTTGAGGGCCGCATGTCAGTTAATGCGCGACAAGTACTCGCAGGAGGATGTCACCATCGGGTTGAGTATTGCGGGAGCGCTGACTCCGGCCGGTCTTGGGCCATCCACAATCATCCCCCTTATGAATCATGGGTTCGTGGACTGGCTGGTTGCAACCGGTGCCAACATGTACCATGACATGCACTTTGCTCTCAACATGCCATTGTTCCGCGGCACTCACAATGTTGACGACGCCGACCTGCGGGACAAGGGGGTGACTCGCATCTATGATATTCTGTTTGACTATCAGGACGTGTTGATGGCGACCGACCGCATCCTGCGGAAGATTATGTTGCAGCCGGAATTCCAGAAGGAAATGGGAACGAGGGAATATTACCATCACCTCGGCAAGGTCCTCAATGAGTACGAGAAGAAGAACAATCTGGGCGAGGTCAGCGTTCTGGCGGCGGCGTACCGTAACGGGATTCCGGTGTTCACCTCATCACCGGGGGATTCCACAATTGGCATGAATGTGGCGGGACTGGAACTCCTTGCCGAGGCGGCGGGACTTCAGAACTATTTCAAACTCAAGATCAATCCCAGTATCGACGTCAACGATTCAACCGCCATCATCCTCAATGCCAAGAACTATGAGAAGGGAAAAACCGGCGTCCTCCTCATTGGCGGCGGCAGCCCGAAGAACTTCCTGCTTCAGACGGAGCCGCAGATCCAGGAAGTGCTGATGATTCCGGAAGCCGGACAGGATTACGATATCAACATCACCGATGCGCGTCCCGACACCGGCGGGCTTTCCGGCGCGCCTCCCGGCGAAGCGGTCACCTGGGGCAAGATCGACCCCACGAAATTGGAAGAGACCGTGACAGCCTACATCGACGTCACGGTTGCCTTCCCGTTGCTGGTCGCGTATGTAAGGCAGACGACAAAACCGAAGAAGTTGAAGCGCTTATACGATCGGGGAGACGAACTACGGAAGAAGTTGATTGAATCGTATCTTGAAAACAACAAGGAAGTTGAGGAACTGAAATCCCTCATGAAACAACTTCCCGCCTAATGCGTTCACCACAACTCACACTCGCTACCCGGAGATAGACTTGGACAGACACGAGGAACTTCTGAAACTGGTGGGACAGCACGGCTCCCCCTTGTTCATTGTTGAGCACGACATACTCCGGGAGAACTACCGGACATTCAAGAAGCACCTGCCACGGGTTCAGTGCTACTATGCGGTGAAGGCCAACTCCCAGCAGGAGATAGTCGAAACGTTGTTTGAAGAAGGGTCGAGCTTCGACGTCGCCTCGTACAACGAATTCATGCAGGTCTACCAGTACATCAAACACTTTGAGAAGAAGGAAAAGAAACGCTTCGTCTGGGACAAGATCATTTTTTCCAACACAATCAAGGACCAGTCAACTCTTGCCAAGATAAAACAGTACAAGCCGCTCGTAACGTATGACAACAATGCCGAGTTGATCAAACTCAAACATCATTGCGACACAGCAGGACTCGTGTTGCGGTTGAAGGTCCCGGACACGGGCTCGCAGGTCGAGATGGCCTCGAAATTCGGCGCGGAGCCGGGGGACGCCCAGCAACTGATCCAGCAAGCGTTCGACATGGGGCTGAAGGTCGAAGGAATCAGTTTCCACGTGGGAAGTCAGTGTACGAACTTTGATAACTACACCGTGGCACTTGATATCGCCGCAACGATTCTGAACGACGCACGGAAGAAGGGGTTCCCACTGAACCTCGTCGATATCGGTGGCGGGTTTCCTGTCCCTTACGAACCAGGAGTTCCACAATTCGAGAAGCTGGCCACCCTCCTGAATTCCGAGTTCACGCGGCTGTTCCCTAATGATATCGAAATCCTCGCCGAGCCCGGGCGATTCATCGTAGCCACAACCGCTACGCTGGTTGCGGAGATCATCGGCAAGGCTCGTAGGGATGGCAAAGTGTTCTACCACATCAATGACGGCGTCTATCATACATTTTCCGGTGTGGTGTACGATCATTGGATTCCGAACTTCCACGCATTCAAGGGAGGCGAATCGGAAATCTGTGCTGTCGTCGGACCGACGTGCGACAGCTTCGACAAGATCTCTCTTTCCGTCGAACTCCCCTGGAACCTCGAGGTGGGGGACTTCCTCTACACAGAGAATATCGGGGCGTACAGCACTGCATCCTCAACAAAATTCAACGGGTTCGACGGAGCGAAGATCATCCACCGTTCAACCAAATAACGCCGGGGTATCGCCAAATGAATATTAAGCAGTATGCAGTCGACTCTGCGGTGATATCTTCTATTGTCCTGCTCGTAAACTTAGCGGTGACTTTTCTTTACGGTCTCATCGTTCACGGTACAGGGGTTCTCAATTGGGAATCCGCTTTCGGCTTTGCTATTAGCCTGGGCATTATCCTGCCGTGGATTCGCCGGTACGAAAAGAAGCAGGTCGGGTAATAGAGTTCGCTCGGAATCCTGCGCGCGAACTGCCAACAATAAGAGCGCACACAAAGAAAGAGCAAGCCCTTCCACTGTAGCCACCTTGGAGCGGAGAACACGATGAAACTGAAACTCGTTGGAACAAATGTTGCCATTATGGTTGTGTTTGGAGTGATAGGACTAACACGATTCACGGAGGGTGTAAGGACAGTTCAAATCCTCGGCTTGTTTGCAAGCGGAGCGGCGGTTGGTGCTTCATTAGCAACCATCATCGCTGCATTCAAGGCAAAACAGAAGCAAGGATAACTCTTCACAAGAGATTCCTGCCAGCCACAGTTATCCTCAAACTTCGCAGCAGACGGAGTACTCCAACCAAACACCTCACGCGACTTCACAAAGGGGGCCGCGGAACCGTTTGGTTTGAGACTGTTCGATCAAGAAAATCTCTTTCAACTCACACGCTTCGCCCTACCATAACGCCACAGCCGTTGATATTCTCGCCCACAATTCGGTAATTGAATACCAGCCGGGCAGGTAGCTCAGCCAGGTAGCATGGGACTCTTCATCCCCGCGTCGGGGGTTCCCCGCCTGCCTACCCGGTGCCCGCAAGGCGGGCAGGAACTCCTCCCCGCCAGGGCAACATCATTCTAAGGAGACCCTCCATGTCGAAATTTGCTGATACAGTACTCATCTTTGGTGGCGCCGGGCTTGTCGGTGTCCAGGTCGCTCGAAAGCTTGCCAAAGAATATTCACCACGAAAGATCATCATTGCCTCACGGTACGAACATGAAGCGAAGGAGGCCGTTGAACTTCTGAAAAGAGAGTCCCCTGCCACCCAGTTCAGGGGGGTTGGCGGGGACATCTTCATGCGGGAAGAATTCACAAGAGTGAAACGCGGTCCCGACCGGGAGCGCGAAACTGAAACCGCGGAAGTTCTGCAAAATGCAGAATGGGTTGGTCAGATGTTCAAGGATATCTTCGGACCAATGCGTGAGGATGTCCCCGACAATATCAGGAACCGCAGTCTGATGGTTCGCCTCATCGAGGACGAAAAACCCGATGTTGTCGTGGATTGCATCAACACAGCAACTGCAATCAGCTACCAGGAGACCAGACTGCTGGCTCAGGCGGCAAAGAAATTTCGGGACCAGCTCGAAGACATTCTGGAGATTGAGTACTCAGCGGACATCCATGCCAGGGCGCAGAACCTTGACCGTGAAGCTGTCGAGACGCTGATCGAGAAGCTGGACGATATCAAGAAGCTCACAAAGTCGCAGCCGCGGCCGGGATTCAGCAATCTGAAATTCCTCGACATCATGCTGATATCACAGGCGATCCCACAACTCATCCTGCACGTTCGATTGCTCGCCGAAGCGATGAAGAAGGCGGAGACGCGGATCTACGTAAAAGTGGGAACAACAGGCACGGGCGGCATGGGAATGAATATCCCTTACACGCACAGCGAAGACAAGCCGAGCTTCGAGCTGCTCTCGAAAACATCTGTCGCGTTTGCACACACCGGACTGCTCTTCCTGCTTGCCCGCACACCCGGCGCCCCCATTATCAAAGAGATCAAGCCCGGCGCGATGATCGGTTACAGGAAAGTTGAAGCCCAGATTGTGCGACGTCGGAGAAAAGGGAAGTTCATCGCCCTGCCATTCTACAAGTCAACGGAGCAGCGCATTGGTGATAGAAATGAGTTGATTCTGGATGAAGAGGATGCATCTTACGAGAAACAGCGCGAGAAGTTCTCGATTATTGGTCTCAATACTGGCGAGAATGGCTTCTTCGGTCTCGGCGAGTTCGAGGCGATCACCGCACTGAATCAAATGGAATTCGTGACAGCAGAGGAAGTGGCAGAATATGCTGTGAATGAGATTGTCGGCAGAAGCACCGGGAAGGATGTGATTACAGCGCTGGACGGGTCGGTCGTCGATCCGACGTACCGTGGGGGCATCCTACGTCCATCTGCCATCAACAAGATCGTTGAAGGCGAAGCAAAGATGAAGCAAAGCAAGGAATACCTGCCGAGCATCGCCACGGGACAACTTGGGCCACCTCAGCTCTCGAAGCTGCTGTACGAGGCACATCTTATCAAAATGATTCACCCAACGATTCATGAAATTCTCGAACCGACAAACGGGCCGGTCACGCCTGAAGCCCTTGCCTCGTCTATTGTTGCCCAGATCCAAAATAATCCCATACGAGACCTGATCACCTCGATCGGAATTCCCATCCTCATGCCCGATGGTGTGACTATTCTCCGGGGCCCATTCATCTCTATCCCAGAATCGACAAGCCCGAACATCGCGATTCGCAAGCAGTCGGATATCGACGCATGGGCCGAACAGGGTTGGGTTGATTTGCGTCCGAAGAACTTCGCTCGCTGGATCGAACGTTTCAGGAAGATACACACGTCGCAGCAGCTCTTCTTCCGTGAAGGCTCCGCCGAGTATGACCGCACGACGTATCTTTACAAGGAGATACACATTGGGGAGGTTGCAGCGTGGATCTTCAACAATGAGCTGAACGGGTATAGGATTCGGTGAGATATCAGAACGCAACCGCGTAAGAGCAATCGGTAGGTCGGCAAGTTTCGTCGACCTACCATCGTTCAAGGGGAACCGATGATCTGGCTGTGCCTGCAGAGTTGCTACATGTGCAATGCACCAGCGACCTCCATCATATACGCAATGCCGAGATGAAGGATGACGCCTCCGTAGATGGACTTCGTCCTGGAAGAAATCACACCAAGCACCAGCCCACCAACGATTGAACTCAGTGCTTCGAGCAGCGGTTTCTCGAAGTGGATCAGCGCGTAGACGACCACCATTGGAATGATCGCTCGTGTTCCGAGAAGTCGCGCAAATGCCAGGACCATGAATCCCCTAAAGAAGAACTCCACGAACACAAAATCAGCTCCGTAGCACAACTGAAACACACCAACGAATCCTCCTCGCTCAGTTGTACCGAGGTGTTCGGGAAATCCAAATTTGTATCGCGGATATGCGTGCTGAAAATCGGAGGTGAATGATACGGCAACAATCAGAGGGATCAGGAAGAAGAGAATGAGAAAGTACGACTGGAGATTGATCGTCTTTGCACTGAACCCGTACAACGGCATGGCGCTCCGGTCCACTTTCCACCAGTAGCCTATAAGAGGGATGACCATGAGCGCAAATGGAAGAATGTTACTGGCACATCGCGCGACAAACGGCTGGAACTCCCGTGCCACACCTTCGAAGAGTGAGGGTTGTGTTCTGAGGATGTACCACGGACCGTTGTGCAGGGCGATGTAGACAGAGAGCACAACAAAACCAAACAGGCTGAGCAGCCAGAATTGAGGGGATCGTAACACGCCGGCTTCCCGCTTCACGAGGGCATACGCGCAATGCGTGAGCACATACGGGACGAAATAGAAGACAAAATAGAATACGGTCTGCCCGGTCGGGAAGGAGAGCCTGCGGACGATTGAACTCTCCAGGCCGTATTCGTAGTTCACAAAGAACATCATGCCAAGCAATCCGCCCACCATCAGGAAGTAGGTAGGATTCCACTGTTCCCGAATGAACTCTTTCACGTATGTTATGATGGTTTTCATCGGACAATCTTGCAGAAGTCTTGATTAAGATATACTTTTCCCTTACGATGGCAAGGGCAATTGTCCATCAGGATCATGAATTCAGGTACCCTCAGAAAACGGACTTTGCTTCTCAGAACTTTCCCCAACAGTTGCAGGTCAAAAAGGATCCTTTGTTGATGCCTACACTCATCTCATCACCGACACGGATCGCAGCAGCCGACAACCAGCCGAAGATTATTGAGGAATACGTTGGCCGGGTGAACTCGAAGACGTCGGCTGCGAGCATTGCCCATATGCGCAGTCCGTCGGGATGGGTTGAACCGGGGCAGACGCCCCTGTTCGATGAGTACACGCTCGTACTAAAGGGAATGCTGCGTATCGAGCACGAAACCGGCTCGATTGAAGTACACGCCGGGCAGGCAGTCATCGCACACGCCGGTGAATGGGTTCGATACAGTTCGCCAGGTCACGAGGGGGCTGAGTATATCGCAGTATGTTTGCCTGCGTTCTCCGTGGACACGGTGCATAGGGATCCAGCATGACCTCCCCCCTGTCGACATCGATAGACGTCAAGCACGACGTTTCTCTTTCCTCCCTCACGACGATCGGACTCGGTGGCAATGCCCGGTACTTTGTTGCATGCAGAACCGTTGATCATATTCATGAAGCGCTGAAGTTTTCCCACGCTCGGCATTTGCGTACACAGGTTCTCGGCGGTGGCAGCAACGTTCTCTTTTCAGATGAAGGGTTCAATGGACTTGTCTGCAGAATTGAACTTCAGGGAATATCGTTGGTGGATCAGGACGATGATGTTGTTGTAACTGTGGCAGCGGGAGAAGAGTGGGACTCGTTTGTACAGCAATGTATCACCAAGCACCTCGCTGGTGTTGAATGCCTCTCTGGTATTCCCGGTTTTGTCGGCGCAACGCCAATTCAGAATGTGGGTGCGTATGGACAGGACGTGCGGGACTCGATCGTTTCTGTGAAAGCCATGAACCGCACAACCCTTGAGGTCATCACCTTCTCAAACAGTGACTGCCGGTTCGGATACAGGCAGAGCAGGTTCAAAGCCGAGGATATCGATAGATATGTCATCACTGAAGTGGCCTTCAAGTTACGCAAGTATGGCCGGCCTGAGATCCGCTACCCCGAACTGCAGAAGTTCATTGCATCAACTACAGACCTAAATGCACTCGCTGACGGCGAGCCCGCGTTGCGTTCAGTGCGGGACGCGGTTCTTACACTTCGCCGACGAAAGTCCATGGTAGTTGATTCCAACGATCCGAATGCCCGGTCTGTTGGCTCATTCTTCATGAACCCGACGATTACGGCAGACCGTTTTGCTGAAGTGCGCGGGCAATGGGAAAGGTCGGGAGCCAAAGACGAAATGCCGACATACCCGGCAGGGGACAAGGTCAAACTGCCTGCTGCATGGTTGGTGGAACAGGCTGGCTTTCCCAGAGGATATCGAAGAGGTCGTGTTGGAGTATCGCAGAACCATTCGCTAGCACTGGTCAACTACGGGGGCACAACCCGAGAGCTGCTCGATCTTGCGACACGGATTCAGGATGCAGTGCGCGAAAGATTTGGCATCATCCTGGAACGGGAGCCTGTGGTCATACCGCCTTAGCCACGAAATCGCGCGGTTCATCACCATGTGCTTGTCTTTGCTTGTTGTTTATGTGTAATTGAAAATGATGAAACTGCAGAAAAATATCCTTCCCCTTACGGTGGCCGGCATGCTGCTGTTCGCTTCGTGCCAGACGACGCTCTTCGGCTCGTTCACCTACGACGATGTCAACGAGCAACGGGCCATCGAGCAAACGAATTTTGAGGACAGCGCCAAAGTGTTCTTTGCCACGTATCCCAATCCCTACCCGGACAAGGAATTCCTCTGGTTTGTAGTGTTCATCGATGGACCGGTGGAAATGCATGTGCACGACTTCGAGTCGGATGCTCTGCAATCGATCTATCGGTTTGAAAAGCAGGATATCCCGGTTCATACAATTACCCTACATGAGAAACCGGAACATCTCGTGAAGTGCGTTCTCTTTGTAAATGGGCGGATGAAATGTGCAAAGGTATACCCTGACTGGCAACCACTCGAATACCCGCAGTTCAAGACGAAGTTCGCTATCGAGGATCGATAGCGCCTCCCCTTGCCCTTCTGTGATGTTTTCTTGATATTTTGTGCATGAATCAGTTTGCCGAAGTCGTCCTGCCACTGGCGGTGGACAAATCGTTCACGTATCTCATTCCTCCGGATCTCCAACACGTTGCCAAGCCAGGTGTCCGTACGGTTGTCCCCTTCGGAAGAAAGTACGCCACGGGCCTTATCATTGACCTGCCGGCATCTTCACAGATCAAGGGGCTTAAATCTCTGAAAGACATCATCGATGCTGGCCCTGTTGTCTCTCAGGAATTGCTGACCCTATGTAGATGGGTTGCAGAGTACTACTTTGCCCCGCTTGGCGAAGTACTCAAGTCTGCTCTGCCGCACGGATTCGCCGCCAGCAAACGAGTGGTGTACCCGTCTCTCCTCCCTGCGGATCTCGCCCCTGAGATCGAACGTTTGAGAACACAAGCACCGAAGCGCGCACGCGTGCTCACGTTGCTAGCCGAGATCGGCCCGATGCTATCGGCTGAACTCCAACGAAAAGCGGGACTGAAGAACATCAATGCAGTACTCAATGAGATGGAACACTCCGGCCTACTGAGGATGGAAGAGATCATGCCTCGCTCACGGCAGAAACCAAAGGTGGTGGAGTATGTAGATCTCAATTCCACCGATCACCAGCGTATCACGCATGCCCTGGCGTTTCTGTCCTCTCGAAAAAAGAAGGCACGCCAGCTCTTACGCGTCATTTTACAACTTAAAGAACAGGACAGGAAGGACATTCCTGTGGCTGAACTTCTAAAGATGTCCGGAGCCACATCCTCAACAATGAAAGAATTCATCGCCTCCGGAATTGTCACGGTCACCTCGAGAGAATCGGCAAGAGTCCAAGACTATGGCACTGAGGAGCAGACCCTCCACATCGTGCTGAATCAGAAGCAGAGCGATATCCTGCATGTGCTCACTGGAGCCATTGACAGTGGTACTGCACGGCAGTTCCTACTCCACGGTGTCACCGGTAGCGGCAAGACGCAAGTGTACATCGAAGCGATTCGGCACTGTCTCGGGTGTGGCAAGACGGCGATCGTGCTTGTCCCTGAAATTTCCCTCACTCCGCAGATTGTCCGGCGTTTCAAAAGCCACTTCGGGGATCGGGTTGCAGTGGTCCACAGCCGGATGTCTGCTGGCGAGCGGCATGATGTCTGGCGCCTTGCCCTTCGCGGCACATACACGGTTGTGATTGGACCACGGTCGGCTATCTTCGCACCGCTGGCCAACCTTGGGCTGATTGTTGTAGATGAGGAACACGAGGCGTCGTACAAGCAGTACGATGCATCGCCCCGGTATCATGCGCGTGATGTGGCTGTCGTTCGAGGAATGCACTCCAACGCAGTCGTGTTGCTTGGGTCAGCCACCCCCTCGGCGGAATCGTACCACAACGCGCTCAGTGGAAAATATACTCTTCTCGAAATGCCGGAGCGTATCGATCAAGTACCCATGCCCGATATTCGAATCGTTGACATGATCGAAGAAAGGAAACGAGCATATGCGACGATGAAGGAGTTGTTACCGCTCGATCAACGCAACAAGCTCAAGGATTTCAAACAATCTTCTATCTCGGATCTGTTGACGCATGAAATCGAGTACCGGCTTGAGAGGAAGGAAGGAGTGATACTTCTCCAGAACAGACGCGGCTTCGCGCCGTTTGTCGAATGCCCGGACTGCGGCTACACAGAAACCTGTGAAAACTGCAGCATCACGCTCACCTACCATCTGGCAAAGAAGCATCTCCGGTGTCACTACTGCGGATCAGTGCGGGCTCCCCGCAATCAATGTCCGAATTGCAAAGGCAGCAATATCCAACTGTTGGGGATCGGGACTCAGAAGGTGGAGCAGGAACTTGCCACGCTATTTCCAAATGCCAGCGTCTTGCGTATGGATCTAGATACGACGACGAGGAAGGGTGCTCATGATCGGATCCTGAAGAAGTTTGGTGAGGGGGAAGCGGATATTCTCCTTGGCACCCAGATGGTGGCAAAAGGATTAGACTTCCCGCGGGTTACTCTTGTCGGAGTAGTCTCTGCCGATACGCAAATGTTGCTGCCGGATTTCCGCTCTTCGGAGCGGACTTTTCAGTTGCTGACGCAGGTGGCAGGGCGTGCCGGACGAAGCACGCTCCAGGGCGAGGTGATTATCCAGACTCATCAACCCCATCACTACACGCTCCAGCACGTTGTTGATCATGACGTCAAGAGGTTCTTCGAAGAAGAGTTGGAGGAACGGCGAGAACTTGACTACCCGCCCTATGCACGTCTAGCTCTGGTCGAGGCGAAAGGAGAAAAGGAATCGGATGTTCAGCAACACTCAGAGAAATTCGCAGCGCTGTTGAAGAGATCGGATGGAACGTTCACGATCCTCGGTCCGTCAGCCGCGGTCATAGCGAAGATCAAGAACCAGTACCGTTGGCATGTCATCGTCAAGAGTCCCAAGACAACAGATCCATCAGGAGGACGTCTGCGAACTGCGCTCCGCCGGACGCTTGCATCCTACGAACAATCAGCAAAGCGGACCGTGAAGTTGACAATTGATATCGACCCGGTCGGTTTGATGTGAGAGTCCGTTGGATTCCTGGACTTGGGGATTCTCTCAATCCATGAATTCTCCCGCTAATCGCTCACTCGATTATCATCAACACGCCGCTGCCTCTTATCTCGCTCTTTTTCAGCTTCTGCAAAGCAGAGTTAGCATCAGCAAGGGGAAACGTCTCGACCTCGGTTTGGATAGGGATCGTTGCAGCTATTTCCAGCAATCCTCTCACATCATCTCGCGTGCTGTTTGCCACGCTTCTGATAGACCGCTCTTCATAAATCAGACTATATCCCATCTCAGGTATCGGACTCATGTGGATTCCTGCGAGCGCGACAGTCCCACCTTTCTTGAGAACCCTCAGCGAGGCGGGAACCAGTTGCCCGGCAGGGGCGAAGATGACCGCGCTGTCAATCTGCTGTGGAGGAGTGTCTTCAGCGCTTCCGGTCCAGGATGCGCCAAGTTCCTCTGCAAGGTCGCGATGCCGCTTGCTTCGCGTGAACACATACGATTCGCATCCCCAATGTCGCACGATCTGTATGGCAATGTGGGCAGAAGCGCCAAATCCGTACAGTCCGATCCGCCCGCCTGGTTTGATCTCGCTCAATCGAAGCGCGCGATAACCGATGACTCCCGCACAAAGCAATGGGGCGACGTTAATATCTCCGAAGGAATCGGGCAGAGCGTATACGAAATCTTCGTTGGCGACCATGTATTCCGCAAAGCCGCCATTAGCATGAAAACCTGTGAACCGGGAGTTGTCGCACAGATTCTCTTTTCCCGACTGACAGAACTCACACCTGCCACACGTTGAATACAACCATGGCACACCGACACGGTCGCCCTTCTTCCATTTCGTTACCGACAAGCCAGTTTGTTCGATGCGCCCGACAACCTGGTGTCCTGGGGTGAGTGGAAGTCTTGGGAGTCGAAGATCCCCTTCCACTTCATGGAGATCGGTATGGCAAATGCCGCAGACGTGCACTCGTAACAACACTTCGTGCTCTGCCGGCAAAGGTTTGGACAGTTCGGTAAGTGTGAGTGGATGTTCCTCGATGGGGGCCGGAGCAGAAAGTCTCTGTGCTTTCATTCGTCATTTCAGCAATCGTGGGAGCGGCAACCGCAGCGTAGTGTGAGCAGAAGGTTGGGGCTGCAGGCTGGAAGACTAGTCGAGACGATCATAAGGCCAACGATATCTCATGTTATCTGCATGATCCTCTTCCTTGAAGGCTTGACATTCTCTCAGAAGACTGACGAAAGCACAATCAGTCCAGCCTGGGTTGTCTTCACCCAATACCCCGCGCCTGGATATAGTGTGTCTGCATGTACGTAACCAGAAGAGAACTTGAAAAAGCGGGACGCTACGATATTCGGTGGTATGGAATAGACGGATGAAGCCGGAACCGGCTGTGAGATGGTGCCGATCAAATTCCAGCCGCCAAGAACTGGAATAGAATCCTGGGTGATTATCTCGCCCTCGATGCAGCATACAATTGAATCCGGCCTCTTGAGCCAAAATCCCATACCATTTCTTGCGGTACAGTCTACAGTGTAGCCGCTTCCTCCCCAACCGAGTATGCACGTTCTTATCCCACAGAAGACTTGCCAAATGGAATCGGCTCCCGGCGCTCGTTGGACCGGGTTGCTCACCATGTTCCATCCGTTGCCATACGGGACGCAGACTACAATTGAATCAGTCGTGCGATTTGCGTGACTCCCTTCTCGTTGTGTGGCTTTCGGTTGCGCAAATGCGAGAGAGGTGAGACAAACGAGAGGGAAAACAAGCGTGAAGAATGGTCACATGATTTCATCTCCTGACTTCTTGAGCGGCATCCAAGTGATTGAGAAGGGCTGCCCCCCTCGTTGGAGGAAGCACTCTTGCAGTTCTCAAAAGAAGATACTATTCACAGCAAGGAAAGTCAATCAGGGAGGGATCGGGTAGCGCACCACCTGGGACAACCAAGCCTCGAATGAACGACTTGAAAAGCTCCAGACACATGGCATTCTACACTAGAAGCAAGGAAACCCCTCACTCTGCCACCATGCGAAGAATATGGGGCCGTCACTTTGAGTTCTTCTTCGTCGCTGCTGCCTGTTCTGCTGCGGTCCACGGCGGCACAACCCCATTCATGCGTGCATACGCGATGGATTGACCGAGGTGCTCATGCAAATGCGCGAGAGCAGTGATAATCGCGTTCCGATACGTGACGGTGTTGCCAAACATCTCCGTGGTTCGCTCAAGGTCCTTGTCCTTGAGTTTGAGGATGGCGTTCCTGACATGATCGAACGACGGCTTCAACATTTTTGTGATTTCTCCCTTGTCTGTTACCGACTTTTCCATATTCGGCTCCATCTTAACGGGGGATTTGAAGCCCAGAAACGTCATGAAGAAGTAGTTGCTCCCTGCAATGTGTACATAGACCTCACTGATTGATCGCACACCTTCCCCAGGCCGCCAGGAGTACTTCTCAGCAGGAACTGCCTCGGCGAGATCCTCAATCTTCTGCTCAATTTGATCCAACTGCCCTAACACCTCCGCTCGAAAACCTGCTTTCGGCGCGGACGGTGTCTTTGAATCACCCGCGTGCACGATTGCAGCATGAATCGCAAAAACAAGAGCGTATGCTGTGAGGCGACTCATGAATCCCCGCATTGACACCCCCTTGGTTCTGGAATGACGCATAATACTCCCGTCGTGTGCTAGTGAGTGATCTTCAGATACCTGGCCAAAAATGTATGAGAGTGCCGACTCAAAGTCAAGGACAGTTTGGCTTGAAGGCTGCTTGCACATAGCGAGGAGAATGTCTACTATTTGAAGTTTTCCCACCATTGGTCTGAATCGATGGCACGTTTCAAAGTTCTCATTGAATACGACGGCACTCGCTACAGCGGCTGGCAGTTGCAGAAGAACGCACGTACTGTCCAGGGAGAAATCGTCCTAGGAATCAGGAAGCTCTTCAAGGTAGACGATTTTGAATTCCATGGCTCGGGACGAACCGATGCCGGAGTCCACGCTCTGGCGCAGGTGGCTCATCTCGACGTCAAGACAATGCTCGCTCCTGAGATTATTCGAATGAAACTCAATGACGAACTTCCTGCTGACATCAATCTGCTTGAAGTAGAGAAAGCACCGGAAGATTTTCACGCCCGCCACAATGCCGTTGCGCGGAGCTACCTCTACCAGATTTCTCGTCGCAGGACGGCCTTCGGGAAACGCTTCGCATGGTGGATCAAGGACGAACTCAATGTCGAGCTTATGAACGAGGCTTCTCAACTCTTCGTTGGGATGAAGGATCTTCAGTCGTTCACAGACGAAGACCCCGAGGAGAAATCAACGAAGGTGTTGATCGAGGCGGTTGAGATGAGGGAAGAAGGCGATTTGATACTCCTCCGTGTGCGTGGATCACATTTCATCTGGAAACTCGTCCGCAGGATCGTCGGGACACTTGCTGAAGTGGGACGAGGGAAGTTTGCTTCCGGGGATGTTGAGCAATTCATCCGACAGAAATCGGATACGCCAGCTCGATATACAGCTCCACCTTCCGGCCTATTTCTGGAAAGGGTCTTCTACAAGAAAGATCAGTTGAACCAACCGCTTCGTGCGACGTTTCTGGTTGATACGTTTGTTCGTCGCAACCGGCACAGACCGTAGCTCGTCGCGAGCACAAAGAAATGCCCGGACACAGCCGGGCATCGAGCGATCTCTTTCGCTTCAATTAGTTCTGAGCAAAAGTCTGGGTCGTTATGCCTGTTGTCTCGCGGAGCCTTTCATAGGTCAGCCACAGACATACATGTTTCATTCTCTCGTTGTCCGTGAACTGCGCCGTTCGTTCAATGGCGAAATCTCCCATTCCTGATTCGAGATCGTGGAGCGCCAGCGCCGCAACAATTCGCACTGCCGCATCAGCATTCTCATCCTTTACAATTCCCATGAGCGGGATAGTCACAAGGGAGAACTTCTCCTCTGGCAATAGGCCCTTCAGATCACGGATCACTTGTGAGGCCGAAGCCTGCACGCCGGGACTGGGTGATTTCAATGCCATCACCAGGCTCTTTTCAATCGCATCAACAGTAGCGCCTTTGAACCGCGCCGCATCGGACTTCGATCCGCCAAGCACTACTGACGCAATGAGCATGGTAGCGACAGTAAGAACACCTACTAATCGAACTGTTACCTGTTTCATAGCGCACCTCCTTCTACTGTGGGATTGTGTCTTATCTGCGTTGTTGAACGAGGCCTACCCACGAGTTGTTTCACTCTTCGCCCTGTCTATGAGCCGACTCGTCACATTTCTCGGACGAGTCATCCCCGATTCAGGAATCCAAGCAAATGTTCTGCAACCAGGAAGGGGAAGACGATAAGAGTGGCCCTCTCAGCGATCAATGGTTAAGAGAACCGTCCCACACAAGAACGATCTCATGCTGATACAGCATCACTACTTTTTGGGGGGAACAGGTGTGTGCTTGGGGGGCGGGGATTTCTTGGGCGCTCTACCAGTGCCTACGGTTGTTTTTGTTGTTGAGCGCGATTTCTGCGAGGATTGATTTACGTTCTTCTGTGCTTGCTGAGATCGGGATTTTGTTTTGTCGGTCTCCTTGTTGATTTCATCCACCTGCTGCCAACTCTTCTGCTGATCCTGTCCAGTGCCCTTCGTTCGTCCTTCAAGTTTCTTACTGGCCTGAGAAGGGGTCGGCTGGGACACTGCGACGAGGAGTGCCACGAGTGATGCAGCAATTGTCATCGATTGAAGCATGTTTCCTCCACCGATCTGCTGTGGAGAGGCAAGGCAAGCCCTTCGGGCGTTCATTGTGGAGGCTGCCAGCCCTTACGGTTCCATTGGATGAGTTCGACAGTCACATTCCCGATGAGAACTTTGAGTTTTCCCTTGATCGGCACCGCTGCATCATCATCGCTGAACCAGCCCGTGAACTCACCCGTCATGCCATACACTCCAACCACATTCGTACTCCCCTCAACCTCAACAACGCGAACAGGATCATCCAAAACACCAATATCTTCAGTCGTTCTTTTGCCCGTGAAGAAGAAGGTTGTCGTACCGAGAGCACCTTTCAGCAAGGTCAGCACGTTCATTGTCTGCGCCGAGTGAATGAATAACCGCGGCAGGTAGCCGATTGCAAGGCCATCGACGAACGAGGTGGATTTCAAATGCATTGTGTCTTTGATTTCGCACTTGTATGGCGGGGAAGCGGGATCCTTGTGGTGAAGCTCCTCAATGGCCACGCTCTTATTGGAAAGATCCAGCATGTACCGTAGCCCTTTCCAATCCTTCCCGTCCTTGTCAATTGCATAGCCGCATTTTGTGTAGAACGCAGAGTCCATTTCAGTGTAGTTGACTGAATGGAGATCAACAAATGGAAGGCCCTGATACGAATCGATGTAGGCGATCGCTTTGAAGTCTCCAACCGTCTTGATGTGAATTGTGCCAAGCTTGATGAAGGTCCAACTGACTTCGTATACGAGGTCTTCGCTATCGGAAAAGAACGAGCGGGGGGAGACCAACGGAGAAAGATCCCCAGGCGGCGTTGCCGAGACAGGCGAAAGTGCCAGGCAGGCGATAAAAAGTGCCATCAACAGAACCACAGGCTTCATTGAATCCTCACATACTCGTCAGAAGAATCAGACAATGGATGGGCAATGTGCGAAATTCATGTCGCTTCTGCAAGAGAGGGCGAAACGCCGTAGGCTCGAGTGTACTCATACGTCCCACTTCAAACCCGTCGTTGCCAGTCAAATTGGACATGACAGCTCCCTCTGAGGCGGCCAACACGCTGTTGGTCTCTCGGAAGTTTCGCTCGCCATCCACCGAGAAGTTTGATCTACACGGCGTCTAGTAGTTCGACCACCCCGACCCTGCATCCGACGAGAACGCATCAAGCTTGCGAGCGGGTTTCTTCTTCCGGCCGTACTCGAACGTTTTCTTCTTCTTCGGATAGGCAGAGTGGCGCTTGTCGCTCTTCTTCTTGTATGGAGAAACGCCTGCATGCAGCCCGCCTGAAGGACGAGGATGTGTGGACATGGGATGTCTTGACCCTGACATTGCTGTGATTGGTTTTGGTGATCGGATTTCTTGTGGCGGGGGAGTGAAGCCGTCATATGTTTTGACCGGAAACCGCTTGCCGATGTACTTCTCGATACCCCGCAGGTGTTGCTGATCATCGCGGGCAACAAATGTGATCGCATCACCCGTTGCCGTGGCGCGACCTGTGCGACCGATGCGGTGAATGTAGTCCTCCGCATACTGCGGAATATCATAGTTGATAACATGCGATATCCCATCCACGTCTATTCCCCGAGCAGCAATGTCAGTCGCAACGAGGACACGGAACTCCCCTCGCTTGAACCCATCAAGGGCTCGCTGGCGCTGTGACTGCGTACGGTTTGAGTGGATTGCTATCGCGTTGATGCCACTACGCTCGAGACGCCGGCAGATCTTGTCGGCACCATGCTTCGTCCGCGAGAAGACGAGCACGCTCTCCATTTTCTCCTTCTCAAGTGCATGGATGAGCAGATCCATCTTCGACTGTGGGGATGCTGAATAGAAATGCTGTGTAATCGTCTCAGCAGGATTGCGCCTCTCTCCTGCTTCGACCAAATGCGGGTTGCGAAGAATATCGGCGGCAAGGCCTTTGATATCACCCGAGATTGTGGCAGAAAACAACATCGTCTGCCGATCTCTTGGAACTGCTGCGATAATTTTTTTGACATCGTTGATGAAGCCCATATCCAGCATCCTATCCGCCTCATCAAGCACGAGGATCTGTACCTTCGAAAGGTCGACTGTGCGGCGTTGCATATGGTCAAGCAATCGTCCCGGTGTGGCAATAACAATGTCGGCACCACGACGGAGCAGCTTGATCTGGTTCTCCATGCTGACACCACCATACACCACAACCGTGCGTAGAGTCATGAACCGTCCATAGTTGTGGACCGCATCGTGTACTTGTTGCGCAAGTTCACGGGTTGGGGTGATAACAAGCGCGCGAGGATAATGATGTCGCTTCCCAGCATGACCGCTGGTTGTCCGAGCATTGTGTACAGCCTGGCCTTCAGCAGGTTGAACTGGAGCGTCGATGGCCGACACCTCGTTCTGTCGAGGAGACTGCAACGAGTCATTCCCCTCTGCGAGGCGATGAAGTAACGGCAGCACAAATGCGGCGGTTTTTCCTGTGCCGGTTTGTGCGCAGCCGATAATGTCTCTGCCTTCAAGCGCGGGCTGGATTGCAAGAGACTGAATGGGAGTTGGCGTGGTATAGCCCGCTGCCTTTACTCCCTTGATGACGTGGTCTGAAAGACCAAACGTTGTAAAACCCATAGTAAATCCTTAATGAAATGAATAGCGTGATCCCGTCAGCCCAATATGGAAGCTCGACGTTCTACAAAGCCTACTGTGACAACTGAAGGCAGGCATGATGCCGATGTCGTTGGATCTCTGTGGAGACGTTCCTCGCTGGGAATCAGCAAATGGAGGTCAACGAAGTTCCTGTCCGGCAAAACCTTCTGCGTCATCATCGGAGAAAACCTCTCCAGATGTCCGCTCCCGATACTAGAAACTTCCGACCGTTTGCGGTCCCGACAATTCTTGTCGGGGCTGGTTTGCAGTGGTTTCAAGGTAACTCTTTTGCGGGAGAATTCCTAACCTAAAATCCGACATAAAGAGGAACCACGGGTGACACAGACCCTTACGGATTAATGAAATGAGAACTCCGACTGAGCGCTGCCCCAGCCTGCAGCGTCTTCTCCACATCCATGTCCATTCGTATTATCAGTGTCATCTGTGGTTCCAATTTCCATATCGGATTTGAGAAATCATATCGCCGTTGATCATCCTCCCATCTTCTTTAGCTCATCCTTCACCTGTCCTTCCAGACGTTCCTGAAAATCGTAGTCATCGTAGTCGTCAACCCGACTGAATGCAGCGCGAGCGTCGGCGATCCTGCCCTGCTTTGCGTACGTCTGTCCCAGCTTGAACCATGCGTGCGGAATGATCCACACTTCGTTGATCGGTTGCAGCGCAAGCAACTGATTGGCAGTTGCAGCGGCCCCCACAAGGGAGTCAGCGTCAAACTGCGCCTGTTGCAAACCATACATCGCCCTTGCTTGAATGTCTGCATTGGCTCCTGCTCTCTGAAAGCTCTCCTTGAACAACTCGACCGCGCGAGCATAGTTCTTTTGTGATGACTCATTGCCCGCTTTCACAATGAGCACCTCTGCCTCCGTGAGTGGACGTTGAAGGAGTTCCTGAGACCGCCTGTAATTGTACTGATCCCAGAAGCGATTCTGTGCGTCCGGTTCTCTGGTGCGCCGATAGAACTCGAGAGCGGCAGATCTATCCCCCGCAATCTCACAAGCGATACCAGCCCGTAGATTGGTCTGGTTCGGAGTCTTTTCATTGTTGCGGGTCAACTGGAAGTATA
>Ga0208980_10000036_pt1 | contig 56421 bp, 96 predicted proteins | sample WetSurMetagenome_3_FD_187993 | JGI IMG/M metagenome (GOLD analysis project Ga0208980, IMG submission 187993) | Wetland microbial communities from Twitchell Island in the Sacramento Delta, sample from surface sediment Aug2011 Site A1 Bulk (version 2) | ecosystem: Environmental > Aquatic > Marine...
ATATATATATGATAATAATACATAAACACTTCTACCACCAACACAGATTTTTATACTTGCATATGCTTATAACTTTCATTTCTGAATCAAATGACCATTCCTTCATGCTAATATTTATAAGCATATCAGCAGTTCAAATCTGTGAATCTGGCAGCAGAGTTGATTATCGATTATTATCATGTATACCTAACAAAGAACCCGCAAAGGCCCAGGTCATAAAGCGCTGCATATACACACGAAGCAAAGCCCAGAGCAAAGGTTCTTTTTTGGGGGGCGCCTATGTCACTTAGAAATGACCCGGACTCCTATATTATAATTATTATATAATGAGACATATCTCCAGGGTACCTCTTATATATCATGTGATCTTCGACCAAGGAACAAGGACACGATGCATATGACCTATAACAAACGCTACGATCCACAGATCTATGATCAAGTAAACACGGCTCAAGATACCGCGTCTAAGGCTCCAGGTAAACGGTTACCGCTCAAAGTGATCCGGAAACTTATGATCACCGCTTTAGACAACGATCTTAGAGCAGGGATCAACAGACCCCATTTCAGATGTCCCGGGTGTAATGATCGGTTACCAATTGACATGGGAACATATGCGAGATTCAATTGGACGCTTCCATATGAGTTGATCTGTAGCGACTGTATCTGTACACTGGATCTTCAGAAACAGAACAACGCCCAGCATCATACGAAACGACACCATGAACCCAAGATCGAAGCCATGGTAATGAAGATCGAGCTCATCAATCCAGCGTCTAAAGGTGAGACGGTCTTGTTGATGGTAACAAATGAGGAGGATCAAACAACCAATAACAAATAACCCGCGACAATAAACCCCAGTAAAGCGCCCGGTTCACAGATACCAGGGAACAAATGATACTGCTTATGTTACATTATAACGATCAGTAACCAAGGAGAGCGACAATGACTCGAGACGAATTCAAATCGCTAAAGGTCGGTGATCACGTGAAATATGGTCGTAGCGTATATCCAATAACCGAGGTTCGAGAAGCTGCGCCGTTTTACCCGCAGCGTATTACTCTCGATACTGACTTCTGTTGGGTTCACGAGACTGATGAGAACATCGTAAGTCATCTTACCAAAGTCGATGCTTAGGAGGCATGACATGCACCTTCACTTCTTTCACGACATAGAGAATCCGGATCAAAAGCGATCAGTTGATGATATGATCAATCGCGAAACGTCAAATGAGGAGACCACTGACTTCCTCCCGATCGAGATAGCTAATATCGACGTCGAGGAGAATGACAACGGCCAGATGGACCTGTATATCTACACAAACGATCATCATTGGTACGGCGTCATCTCGTTCGATGAACTTGAACAGCTCAATGATGCAGTAGCTCTTTACCAAGGCTGTCGAACCAGGAAGCGAATACGGGACCTTCTGTATCCGGTAAAAGCATCACGCGATGTTGATTGGTACGTGGAGCTGATCGATGACCAGGATCTTATGGTCCCAATGTACCGCGATATGTCAGATGAACAGATCATGAGCGACTTCAATCGCTGCATGAAGTATAGAGAGGGGCTATGAACATGAACATTATCAAGACGCATGATGACATTAGTCATCTGAAAGAGTATCAAGATGGTCGCAATCGCGTAGAGCGATGCGATCTGAACGTAGCCATTGATCAAGAGAGCGATGCTGAATTGATGGTCGCGATAAGCGCGCTCACTGAATCGCTCATAAACGATGGTACGATGACGCTACGCGAATCAGGCGATACCATGTTCGATTGGCGCGATGATACCTGCGTATGGATCAGGTGGCATAGAGAGAAGCTATGAACAACACACGTGTTCGACGCTTAGATCTCGGTGGTACGGCGTGTTACGATGATCCGATGGCTGTAGCAATGAGTCTCGACGGCACGACATTGGATAAGGAATGTACACCCATCGTCATCGGTGACTTCGCTAACATCCCGTTTCCAAATGAGACGTTCGATAGTGCACTCGGCGCATGCTTCCTCGAAGGCAGCGATAATATGAAACCCGGCGAGACGCTCGCAGAGGATCTCGCTCGAAGCTATCGCGAAGTGTATCGCGTCCTGAAACCTGGTGCAGAGCTCAAGGTAATGAGTTGCGGCGGCTTTGAACCATGTCATCTGATCGAAGGTCTAAAGGCTGGATTCACAATGATCTCGGGTCCAGGGCTCTATCTCGAGTACAGTGGTCCAGATGATGGGATGGATAATTACGACGTCAAGGTTACATATAGTGAGCCCATTACATTCTGTAAGGCGGCAAAGGAGGCCGACAATGAATAAGGTACAAAGAACCCACGAAGCATTAGATATGCTGTTGACACTCGCGCAAAGCGAGAATGATGCGATCTTCGACATCAGCGTAACAACGATGAAGTTCGACGAAGATCTAGCGTCAGGTGAACTGATCCAAGAAACGAAGACAGAGTTCATCGCTGAGATCATCGGTACAACGCTTCAGGAGTACGAGATTGAGTCTATGATGAAGCGCATCGAGATCGAGTACTATGGCACTGAGGTCAAGGAATCGCACATTGATCTCGAGCCTACGCACGCGGACGTATACCATCTGGCGTTGACTGGTGTCGAACTGATCACGGCTTGGGCATTGGATCAAGTTGACATCGATGGTGACACAGTTCAAGTTGATGAGATCATGAACGAATGGCACGAGATGCTGCACACGAAACTCGAGCAACGGATCCATGACAACACTCAGCGCAAACTGAACGGCTCATAGGAGGCATAACATGTTCAGACGTCCTGTAGCGATATTAGATGGTGCCGTACTAGGCGTTGTAATCATAGCGCTCGTGATCATGGGAACCATGATGTTTGCCCTGGTTCATTAGGAGGAGTGAAATGACCCGCAACAATAAGAAACGGCACGAGAACGCACATCGAGTGCTCTTCGACACCAGTGATCGCAAGAGAGCCGTGGAACGTGTACGTCGCGTTCTGTATCGAACCGAGCGACCTGGTCATCTGATCGAGGAATACATCGAAGGTATCGATGATGCAGGTAATTGGGGCTCGTATCAACCAAATCGGAACACGATGCCAGATGTTGGGAACAGCGACGACGCGTTGATCACAGACTTCGATCTCTTTGTCCAGATACGCGATGAGGATATCGCAAAGCAGGTGGCAGCTGAGGCTGAAGCAGCAGCGGAGGCTAGAGCGACGGCTGAACGCATCAAGCAAGAGATAGATGCGAAGGCGGCGAGCGCGCTTGGCCCTGGTACCTCAGAGGTGGATTTGGACGAGGTAAATGATGCTGAGCTCTCTGCGAAGCATATCAATGAGCCGACCGTTGATAACCACTCATGGTAGGAGGACAGAATGACCCAGAAGAAAGTAACCGTGTACTTTGAAACGGCTCATGCAGATGAGCAACTGCTGAGTCGCGCGGTGGAAAGAGCAGTGGAACAGATTGGTGACTCGTGCGTGCTATCCTCGCATCTCGACGATGTCGAGGTGGCCATCCCAATCACCAACGTCGCTGCACTTCGTAGCATCTACCGCATCATCGACTTCTACACTGGCGAAGTGCTCGAAGAGCATGAGTATCTACCCGCGGACGAATTGATCCGTAACCTCGTTTCATATGACGAGAAGGGTGTCGCAGTGTTCCTGAGCGTACACCACATTCAGAAGGAGGAATGACATGGCATACGAACAGACAGAAGAATCAAAGGCCACTCTCGCGCAGATGGATGCAGCTGCAGCCGAAGCAGCGAAGGAAATACCGATCACCGGCACCGCTGTTGAGCTCTTGCAGTGGTACAAGAAGTGGCACATGAAAGCGGGCTACAAACGCCTCGGTAAGCTGATGAAGGCGCTAGTCTAGCGCAGCAACACATCGCCATACGGCGAAACCTCAGCCACGCACTATCTATGCAGGGCAAAGCTTCCATCCACGCGCCCTGTGTAGATGGCTGAGGTTTGCGGTGAACTGACCCAACCCGTACTGATGAGCCGGGGTCATGGAGCAACGTGCTTAGGAGGCACGTACATATGAACGCAGAAGAAGCAATCAAGAACGTAGGAGTACTTGCTGAGAAGCGCTTCAGTTCGAAGATCGCAAGCCTCATCGTTGAGGAACTGATCAAGCAGTCCAAGGATCGAAGTCACCAATACGACATCCAGCTCTGTGAGGAAGTCGCAACACCCATTGCAGAAGAAGCTCGCAAGCGGATCAAGCGCGACAGCACTTCGGACGACGACGAGGAGTTCTTCAAGCTGGAAGAGATGCTCTACCACGATGCCCTTGTTTACCTTCGATCTGGGGTTGGTTACCACGATTCAGGATGGCCGAGCATATGAGCGCCAATGATGCTATGCGCAATACGAGCAGCGACAAAGCTCGTGAGTTTGATGCCGAGGTTGCGAAGCACCTGCTCGACTATCTTGAGCAGATAACGCAGACCGAAGGACAGGAGTTCGACATTCTGTTCAACGAGACGATCCAAGCGTTCATTGCCAAAGAAGCGCATCAAAGGCTCGAGCGCATCATGACGGAGAACGACGAAGAGTGGATTCAGACAGAGAACTTGTTGTACAAGGAAGTGCTCCGATTCATACGCACTGCTATCCAGACGGAAGCAACGCGTAATCACGTATATCATCGCTAAGGAGGCGTGATATGGCGCAACATTGTGGTACGAAGGTTGAAGTAGGAACGCGACACGACGGAACACCGATCGAGCGCGATTGCGGGTCGTATTGGGATAGCGAGATGGTGCTATGCGATACGTGCCAAGCCAAGTACGAGCACAAGTATCCACAGGGCTGGCGATACTATCCAGGCGACGTGTGCAAGCATGGTGTCTATGTTGGCGGTTGCGGAGCCGATATAATGTGTGGAGAATGTGAGAGTGGCCGATGAAACCATATCTTAGCAAGGCGATCTATCAGGCGTTACAAGAACCCGATCACAGCGAGTTGATTGAGATCATGCAACGAGCACCCGGACAAGAGGAGTGCATTGACATTGCAACCCGCTTTATGGACGAGATGCGAGACTTGATTCTTGAGATCCCAGGCGTTGCAGACGCGATCATGAAAGCGATTCCAGACGATTACCGATGGGATGACCTTGATGATCATCCAAGCAAGAGTAGCTTGGTGTATCAGTACGTGTGGGATCTAATGAACACGTGCGACAACACGCTACATAAGGTCAAGTCGTGGCGAGACATCTCGAGCATCCATCAAGAAGTTCCAGGCTACGAGCACTGCGTCGAAGTAACCTTCGATCGAGACTTCTGGAACGATGAGCAGAAAGAAGCCATGCAGGAAACGGCACGCGATCTCTGCCGAGAAGAAGTTGGTTACATAACAGATGCACAAGATCTTGGTGTGAATCTCGACTTCGATTGGCGAGATGACCATGAAGTTTGGGTACGCTTCAACGACGTACCTGCAACGGAGGATCTCGATGCCTAAGATCGTAACACGTGTGTTGTTAGTAACATACACCGAGGACGATGAAACTCAGGATATCACGCTCAAAGATGTTCGCGAGCAGCGTCCCAACGATGTAGTCGAGCTACCGATCAAGTATCTCGACAACGGTACCCGAGGAGTAATACTGTTTCGTAGTCGAGATGACGAGACAGGTTGCTCATTACTGATCATCGAGAACAAGTTCTAGAGCATAGGAGGCTCACATGAAGACAATTCGAAACAAGACTGATGGCGTTGCGAAGCGGTTCGCGAATCACATTGCAGAGCAACTCGTTGCGAACGAATCCGAGAAGTACGAGTACTGCCCGAAGCACGTATATCGCGGGCAGGAATGCGTTCGCAACGGCATCGCAACCGCGCTGAACACAAAAGTTGTCGTAACCGAGGTGAAAGATGATACCGAATCCTAGTGAACTCGAGACAGCAACGCGGGCTGAGCTTTTCCGCCTAGGTCAAGCGCATGGTTCCTTCAGTTTGGGAGCCATCGATCAAGGCGTTGATCTCCTTCTGGGAGGCGTGATCCTCAGCGATCCACGACATCCTGAACGTGTAGGTACGTGTCCGAATGTGATCTTCGAATCGCTTGTCGAGAACTACTTCGACAAGATTGAGATGCCTAATCTACTCACCGAGTTCGATTTCGCACCTGATAGCTACGGTGATGTATACATGGGTGCAATCGAGAAGTTCGCGAAGGATCAAGGTGTTGACATCGAATGTGATGCTCACATCGAGGCGTTCGAGCGACATCTCAAGAAAGAGTAACAGCAAGACGCTAGACCCCGATTGCATAACACCGCATAGGGGTCCAGCTAACGGGTGACGAGCGTGCTGTAGAATGATGACATGACATCGAAGACAGACTCCTTCTCGACTCGTCACTCGTTACCTGGACCCGTATGAACGGGCAAGGATAAGCGCAAAGGAGGCGCTACATATGCAACACCGACCAAGAACACCGTACGCTCAACTATCGTGTATGTACTTCATCCTGATCTTGATTGCGTTCGTTGGACTTACTGCTGGAATCCTTCAGCGAACAAAGATGCGGGAGATCCCACATTGCAACGAAGACGTTGTGCTCGTTGGCACGGGGCGCTTTGAGAATGGCATGTGGTCAGGTTACGAATGTGGACCAGCCGTTGACGATTTCATTGGAGGGTAACATCATGGCATTCGCAACCGAGATTGCTCAACAGATACTGGACGACAAGAAACTTCGCAAGGCTCGACGCCTCGTAATGATTCGCTATTTGCGGGCACACATTGACGAGATTGGTGATATGAATCTCAGGCGTAAGATTATGCTCTTCCCATCAGATCTCTCAGATGAGCGAATGGCTAAGTTGGTACTTGGTGTCGCAGGGCTTTGATTTGCCCAGGAGCCTTCACGATGGATTTTGGTACAACGTATGGTTTCATGCCCAAAATGAATGGAAAGGAGGACGTAATGCCTAAGACAGGATACAACGAAGAACAGAAGATGCGTGTGTTGTTCAAGGATTACCTTGATACTCTCAACAACAAGGACTTCGACGAATGGTATTGCACTCGACGCCAAGTATCCCGGGAGGTCTTCAAGGACTTCTTCAAGTGGCTCAAGAAGCACAACCAACGTATGATTGCCAAGCAGCTCAAGGCAGTGCCTGCCCATATGCGCTACCCGATTGATGGAAAGAAGGAGGAATGATATGAACGTTGAACTAGTACACCTCGGTATCTTTACGAGTGGTACCGAGCAAGAGGTTCGAAGGTTGTGGAAGCGCTTGGTGCGTGAAGGTGCGCATCCTGCGATGCAACCATTCCAAGATGTTGATACAGGAGAGTGGGCATCCGTACTGCAACTGTATTCGTACGAAACGCCAGACGAGGAAGTGCAAACGAAAGACTTCCAACTCAAGGTCAAGCGTCTTATCTACCTAGTGTTCCTTGCCAGAGCGCGATCATTGGGGCTCACGATTTTCTACGATGTCATGTCACGTAAGGCTGATAAGGGCAAACGGCGCATGTATGTCCATGTGAAGGGATCTGCAGCACACGATAGCCAATTGGTGGTCCTTGCAACCCGTATCGCACCGAAGTCGACTGATCATCACGTCTACTTTGCACGTGCAGCTAACTACGTTTCTGATCTACCTGCAGGTGGTTACGCTGGCGATCCTGCATTGAGCATCACTCTCACAGATCTGGGTGTTGTCAAGCCAAGAGGAGGCAAACATGTACGTGCCAAGCGGAAATAGTAAGTCGCAAGGTTGTTGTCTAGGTAGGATACTCTTGTGGATCATCATCATCCTATGTGCTTGTAGCTGTCTATTGCTCATCTTAGGACAACTCACATAGGTTCTAAATTGGGTGGGGCTTTTGACCCTTGTGAATTTTTATGTTCTATGTTATAATTATGTATCATAAAAATTCAGGGTCAAGGTATCCACTCAACCCAAGCTATCATTCTGCTTGGGATCCATTATAAGGAAGGAGGTCATAATGAACCATGCACAAGAATGTCTCAAGTTCCTCAGCAAGTGGCAACGTCTCGTACCCCCCGAACGTAGGAACGAGTTCATTGAAGATGCTCGTGCCTTCAATCTGCATGCCACTGCTTCTTATGAGGCAGGACGTGCAAATGGGACTTTAGGTCCTAACTATCTGCAAGGATGTTTAGATACCTTGCATCCAATTGATTACACTAAGGAGGTGTAATGTGACAATCAAGAACTGGTACGGTGCTGATTCTGAAGAGGAACTTGCGACACGTTTAGACTCCGTGGTCAATAAAGCTCGGTGGATAAGCCACCTAGCGACATATATTCATGAACTTGATCCAATTCAAGACTTCACTCGCATGAACTCTCAAGCACAGAATGACGAGATACGCGAGGATCCAAAGCACATGTCAGTGCTGCGATTGGACTACGCAGGTGCTGCACGAACAGCTGAAAATGGTGTTCGAGAGCTTGCCGAAATCATGTTATGCACCAAATGTCTCTTTGATGACCTTCAACCAGCCTACATAGGTGGCATGCTGATTCCTGAGAACCACGGATATGGTGGTCTGTACGAAGGTGAAGGAATGTTTGGTGGCATCAAGGTAATGATACGTCTATTCGTTCCTTGGACGCCTACCACATGCGAACTGGTGGCTGAGCCCAACACATACGTACCTGAGCCAGTTAATTGGGTAGTCAAGTGCCCAACACGCACAATAGAGGCATAACATGTCTCCTATAGATAAACCCAAACATCATGCACCTGTAGTAGGTGAATACGTTCACCTCTACTTGTTCAACCATCCCGAGCTCTCGCAAGCAATGGGACGAGTGCTCGACTATTCGGTGGGCAAAGATGGTATTGAGTCCGTACGGCTCCACGACACCGTACTCGGCAACATCCGTATCAACATTCCACCCAATGCACGTTGGGAATGCTGGACGCAAGACGAATACGACAACTGGATGCAGTCCGAAGACTACGACAAGAACACCGAATTCGACGACGACGACTCTGACGAGGAAGGAGGTGATAAAGATGACGACTGATCACGAAGCTGAGCACTCACGACCTGACGACGAAGATCCTGCACCCGGAATGCATCCCAAGATAGGAACGCCGAAGGCTGATGCGGTTGTAGTTACAGTACCCGTTATACTCGCGTTAGAGATTGACGTAGACTTGACTGACTACGACAAGAATTGGCACAACGATCTGATTGCCCACGCCATTCGGAAGGTCGTGCATAAGATTGTGAACGATCTACCCACAAATGCTCGACACGTACGTACGTATGTTGCAAGCCATAGTGCAGATAAGGAGGCATAGAACATGGCTGAACAATTGAAAGATAAGTATGATATCCCAGGTGCAGCGGTGTACACGGGATTATCTCCGCAGTATATTCGCAATAGAGTACGTGACAAAACGATACCGACGGTGAAAGAACCAATTTCCGAAGGTGCTGTAGTGTTCAAGCATCTCATGACGAGAGAAGCTCTAGACGCATTCCTGAATGCACCTCGGAAGAATCGAAGAGCCGATCACCGCAACAAGTATGTTGTCTACATGACGCGTACTGAACTTGTAGAAGTCCAGGATGCGCTAAAGGCGGCGAACTTGCACGACGTTATTGCCACGATGCATCTTGCGAATATAGTGAAGCCTGACTCGAAAGGAAAGCCACATGTTAGGCATCAAAATCGTGAGACGAAAGCAAAAGCAACTCGTCCAGATAGGCCTCTCGAAGAGATTGTCGCCGAAACCCAAGACAACCTCGAGTTCCAAAAGAACCTCGAAGAAGTCCGTGCCATCAAGACTCCAGTGGCTCGAACGCGTCGACCAAAGCCTGAAGGAATTGAGCCATGAGATCCGTAACGATCAACAGCGACAAGCCGGATGCACTGGCAGAGGTGATCAACAAGGAACCGAATCAAGCCGGAGTAGCGACTTGGTTTTCAGTCCAGTCACTCCTTCCAGGAGCATACGACGTGATAACCTTGGGAGAGCCGATCAAGAATTGGCGTCTAGTACAACGGTTAGCAGCACCAACGGCTACAGTGATCCTGGAGCGACCAACACTGAGCATCGTATCGTGGCTGACAATCAAAAAGGCGATCAGGAACGGAGCGCTACCGAGTCCAGCATTTGAGTTCAACGATACGTTTGGACCAATGAGTCGTGGTGTAATCCTTGATCGAGATGCTGACAAGGAATCAGAGAAGCTCAAAGGTTGGATGGAAGGTCCTGCATGGGATCATCAGAGGTTGAATATATCCTTCCTTACCCGCCTTGCTACTATCCATCGTGTGCAGGAATTCAACCTGCAACAAGCGTATGCAACCTACTACTACCACCACGCTAAGAGTTCGAATAGCACTGGCTGGTATGGTCCGCCTAACTACGAATACTGGATGAAGATGAACGTGCGTAACCAGGTTGCAGCGGCGGCCACCAAGGGCGTGTTACAACGTGTTGCAAAAGGTTGGTATGGCTTCAGACTCTGGGTACTCGAATCGCTCGAGAATGAAGTCATCGATCATGCAGCATCTCAGCGAGGGCATCATGCCTAAAGCTAAGCCTAAGATAACGCCTGTTGTGCAACGTAACATCTATGTGTTCGATTCAGGCACACACGAAGTATTGCCAGAACATCGTATCTATGCTGTATCCTACGAGCCATTCTGGCAAACAGTACGCATGAAACTTGCTTTTCGTACTGTGGATGACACTGTAGCCTCACTCGCACGTATGGATGCCTATATCGCATTGGAGGATCCTGGACATGCACACCAATGTGCATTATGGCGTTGCTACAATCTCGCTTTGGCTATACCACATAATCAAATCAATATGCGTACAGGCATTCACTATATCGAGGCCTCAGCTTCGGCTATAATCGATGCCTACTTGGGTAGGATCATTGATCGAATACGTGAAGCTGGGCAGCCTGAGTATTGGGATTGGAATGACACACGGAAACCGTTGACTCAAATGTGTGTTGCAGGATCACAACACGAGATCCAGCAGATCTGGCAATCCTTGACTGACTCACGTGCGCGTAAGAAAGATGCCAAGACTGAGTTACGCTACTTCTTGGACATGATTAGTGATACGTTGGATAGGTACGAAGACTATGGAGGTAAAAATGACAACACTACCCAATAGCACAATTCCAGTCGAAGCTGAACCCCATGCAGTGACTGTAGGCGATAAGCAAGCAGTCGTTGGCGTATCAGACTTCAAGGGACGTCGGTTTCTCGAATACCGATACCTGTACACGAAGGTTGGGGGGACTTTTGACGGTCCTGGTCTGATCAAATGGGAACGTGGCACCAATGGAGTGAACATCCCAATTGAAGACGCTGAGAAAGCACTCCAGGCAATCCTGGCCACGTTAGGCGCCTATCGTGGAGTACGTTTGGTTGTTACAATTGTTACAACTGATGAAGGAGAGGTGGTGTAATGTATGACGACTTTTTTGAACTCAAGCTCTTTGGTACCATAATGCTGATATTTGTGCTCGGAATCGGACTAGTGGTCGGTTTAGTGGCCCTTGGCGAAAAGAACTACTGTGCATCCATGACCACTCTAGCCCCCACATTCGAGTTCCATTTCGACTTCTGGACTGGTTGTGTAGTCGAAGCACCAAATGGATACTGGGTAGATGCCAGCGAGTATCGGTACATTGAAGGTAATCTCGATTACAACGGAGGTGAGTAATGCCAACAGTCGATAGCAGTGGTGATCCAGTCGAGAAGCGGAACGTTGTCAAGGAGGTGATCCTGAAACTCTGGTGTGATATATGTGGGGACGACAAGGAGTTCAAACTCACAAGGGAAACACGGACACGAGAGTTCTACAAGGACTCCGAAGGTCATGAAAAGATGTACCGTGTCCGATAAGCAAGTGCCCCCAAGGCACACTGTGCGTCGTCGACGCAGAAAGGAGGTATATATGGGATTACGCAACCCAAGGATCGCACTCATTATCGTGAACATCATAATAGCGATACCATGGTTAGCGGGCTCAATAACGGATAAACAAGCAGTGATGATGGTTATCGTCAGCAATGCTGTCGCAGCCATACTGAACTACTTCGCATTCAGACAGTCCGATGAATCCAATGAGTGGCTCGTAGAGCACATGGAGATGAATGATGTAAACAATCCAGATACAGAATTCATCACTTTGAAGGCCCGGATCAAGAAAGACCATAGTGTGTCCGGAAGAGATTGAAACTTAGGTTCTCACGAAACTCTAACGTTCAATCTATTGATTTGGGTGTATAATATAAGCAAGTCAACCAATTTGAGTGCGTGTACGTGTTGCGCACATTCAACCTAATGGCCCGCAAGTGCCTAACTTGCAAGGAGAATATATAATGTCACCGTTAGATCTGAGCTCAGTACCTTTTCCCGCCGTAATGGAACTCCGTGATGCAGCCGTTTACATGCGCATCTCCGAAATGCGGATCCGCACGCTGGCTCGCGAAGGTGCCCTCAAGGGTACCAAGAACGCCGAGACCGGCCACTGGGAATTCAAAAAGACCGACCTGGATGCCTTCAATGCAACTCCTCGTGTTCGCAAGGCTGGGTCCGGTCCCCGCGGTAACGGCAAGTCCTATGTGATCGTCGTTCCGTTCGAAAAGACCGAAGCTGTCACCGCTGATCTGGCGAAGCACGGCGTCAAGTTGCAGCCTCGCTACAACTACGAAGCCCAGAAGGCTTACCGTGTGAAACGGAATGCCGATCTGAAAGCCAAGAAAGCCGCTGGTGGAACTGCACCGAGCAAGACCGTGGTTACGCCTGCGCCCGCGAAACCCGCCGTCGCTCCCGCCAAGTAACAAATACGCCTAGTGGCAATACCGATCCGTAATACGCCAGGCGTACTGAGCCTGCTGCTTTTAGAGCAGCACTAGGCGAAGAAACTGCAGGCAGACTCAAGGTAACACGATCACGAGTCTGCCTGCCTTTCTATCTAATACCAGTCACAAGGAGGTAACATGACGCAGACGTCAGATATCAAGAAACTGTTCGGCCTGTTCGCAGGAATCAGTAAGAAGCTCGAGGCACTCGATAACAATCTCAGCGAACATATTACACAGGGCATGCGCCCAGGACAAGTTGTTGCCCCGAAGCAGGGTGATCCTGTCACCGTAGTCAATATGGACTACTCGAAGGTGGAAGAGAAGGTTGTGGCTGCTATCTCCGATACAATTCGGGAAGCCTTAGAAAAAAATATGCCCCTCGCTTTTGGTTTGCCCTCGGATCCTCCCGTCCAAAAAAGACCCACGCCAATTTGGCCTGCATACGACGAACACGTTCGCGTAGGGGCCCTCTATGTTGATCTCCATCAGCCCTGCAAACAGATTCAAGGGCTGCGACAATCGCTCAGTGCGCAGGACGTCGATGCAATTCTTGAATGCATTCGGAGCACCGCTGGTCAGCATGCACGCTGGATTGTCTACGAGGATGCCAAGGGTGAGTATCGGGATCGAGAGCTGATTGGTAAGCTCGAAAGAAGGCGCGAGCACATGGAGCGCCTAATCAAAGTCTTCAGAGGAGGTTTCAAATGAAAGTCACACGTTACATCCTTGTCATCGTGTACCTATTGTTTCTGTTAGGGTGCACACCAGCAGGGCAACAGCTTGATGTCACAGCCCCCGTGCAAGAGCTTGCGAATGCTGACACCATGTTAGCAGGCGTAGGTGTACCTGGTGACGGAAACGTCATCGCTTTGGGGTTGATTGACACCATTCGCTATCTGCGTTTGACCATGCAAGAGGCTCCCAATACGTTCATCATGGTAGGTCCAAATGGAGAATACTTCTTCGCATGGGCTATGAAGTCAAACGTATGGGGCTTCATGGGTCTCACTCCTAATGGCGCACCGTTGATGGATCCTAAGCAATTCTGTGGAGGTAACTACTCGAACTGTTTGACCTTCGCAGGACTTGTCAAGTATCTTGAGACTATAGGCTGGACATATGCAACACCTTCGCAGTTACCTCCATGGCTGGTAACAGCGTTGACCAACACTCAACAGTTTCTAATGAACTACTCAGCCATGCTAGTGACACCGGCGATCTTCATCATACCTGGAACGACGCTACCTGACTTGATGCCACTACCTGCGCCGATTCAAGGATAACTTAGTAAGCACGGCCTTTGGAGGCTGAACTTGCCGAAGCTCAGCCTTCAGGTGCTGTACTATACTCAAGGTCTCCATTATTCGTGACAACCTCGCGCGAAGGGAAAGGTAAGGAGCAGAGGCTCCAGGAAGCAGTATCGATAGAGTTCGACGCGATTGGAATGACGGTAGTGTGGACCTACTTACAGCAGAGAGGAGTAGTCGTGAAGACAATAACGTTTGAGTACCAACTTGCAGATGGTCGAATAGTATCCGTTGAAGCTACCCTTACTCCACCCGATAGAAGTGTGGGTATAGACTGGGAGACTGTAGACGACCTCAAGATCACCGATTCAGATGGTGGTACAGTCGAAGTTGCGGAAGAAGAAGACGATCGTATCTGCGATAAGGCTTGCCTGCTATCTGCACAAGCACAGCGTGAACCTATACCAGGTGACTATGACTAACGACACAATGGTCATAGGATGTTGGAAGTGTGGTGGTGGAATCATCTTACCAATCACACATGGTAAGAACACTGGTTACGAATACGAGCTTGATGATGCTATAGAGAATCCAGCTCTATTACAAGATCTTCGCGATGCCCATGGCTATTGCCCTCATTGTGGCACTCCCTTCAGGATTATCTTTGCAGCATGGGTTGTTGAGAACTTCAAGGATGAAGAAGAAAAGCTCGATTGGCAGGTTACACCTAGAGAAGAATGGAGGCGAGAACATGAAACTAGAGCACTTAGCGGAACTCTCACTGTTGGAGATGATAGTAATATGGCGAGCAACGAAGACACAACAGCAGCATCGCAAAGTAGTGACCCTTACGAGATCCGAAGTTCGGGAACTGCGTGATATGTTCGACGATGCCCAAATGACTTGCACGTATCACCTGAAGTCGCATTGGCTTCTTGGTTGGATCGAACGTCGCTTGTTAGCCAAGCGTTCTGCAATCAACGCTCTCATCGATATCATGAGTCCTGGAGCGTCCATTGTAGTTGGTTCGTTACCGGCAGATACGCACTTTGCAATTCGTGGTGCAAACACTGCCCACTTCCGTAACGTGGGGTCTACAATTGAAGAAGGGAGAGTTGACGATGATTCATTGTCTATCGATTGATCCAGGTAAGACAACGGGAGTATGTACGTTTGGCTTTGACCATCTGGCTAAGTCAATTGAAGATGCCTTCCATCCAGTTGAGTGTCTCGAGATTGCATGGGAAGATCGTTTCTATATGCTCGAGAAGCTCATCATGGGACGTGGCATGTATGCTGAACTCAAGCCACAGATAATCGTCTTCGAGAACTTTCGATTGCGCCAAGGTCGTGCATTCGAACAATCAGGTTCGGACTTTCCGTCATCTCAGGTAATTGGTATTGTAGGAGCATATGCTGCATTGATGATACCCAACCCTATCTTGGTTTCTCAAGAACCGGCTGCAATGACTCGCGTAGCCGTTAGAGAGGAACACCTGAAGTTGATAACAGGCTCCTTACATAAAATAGATGCCTACAAACATGCCAGATACTACACCATCATGAATCACGTTTCGATGGTAGTATAGGAATGTGCAATGAAGACACTCTATCCCTTCCAACAGGAAGCTGTCAATAAGGGTGTTGGTGCACCAGGCTTCTTGATCGCAGACGAATGCGGATTGGGTAAAACCATCACCGCACTCGAGATTGTCAAGGCAGCACGCGATTGCAACGAGTTGCTTGCGGACATGCCTGAGATGCCGTGGAGGGGCTTGGTGATTTGTCCACCAGCCCTGATACAGCAATGGATTGATGCAATCACGGATCAAGATCCTGGCAACATGATCATGATTAGCAATCGCATCCCACGCAACTATGCAGACTTGGATGGCTGGTTGCTAATGTCGTGTTACGACTTACATGCACCCACTGTTGTGCAGAACATTGCGAACACTGTATGGGATACTATTATCCTTGATGAAGCACATCGTATCAAGAATCGCAAGACGAAGATGGCCGTTGCTGCAAAGCATATACCTGCAGGCAGGAAGATAGCACTCACGGGAACTCCAATGGAAGCTACTGCAGCAGACATTTGGTCGATACTCAACTGGTGTAATCCTGATGCCTTCCCTTCGTATTGGTCATTCGTTGGGAAGTACATTATCAAGACGCCAGGTTACATGGATCACTGGAAACTTGGCGGGGCAAAGGATCCTGTTGAATTTGGCCGCGTGCTCGAACCTTTCATGATTAGAAGGACGAAGGAAGAGGTTGCACCGCAGTTACCTGAGAAGATTATCATCGATACTCATGTACCTCTACTTCTGCAGCAGCTTGAATTGTATAACACAATTAGGAACTCGAAGGATATCTTAGTAGGAACATCTGGAGGTAACTTAGTTATCCCGAACGTGTTGGCTCTTGTAACTAAGTTACAACAGGTATCTGCATGGCCTGCATTACTAGGTCTCGAGAACAACGCTCATCGTGAAATGAACTCCGCCAAGATAGATTGGTTGTTTGAGTTCCTGACTGACCATCCAGCAGATCTTGAGCCATGTGTCATCTTTACGCGGTTTCGAGACTTGGCAATCGAGCTTGCGACGAAACTCGAATGTGACATGGTTGTAGGCGGGCACAGGGGCAATGTGGGGGGACCGTTGCTTGTCGGCACTATCGATGCTATGGGAGAAGGACTCAATCTCCAGTGGGCTAAGAATGTAGTATTCATGGATGGTCATTGGTCTTCGCAGAAGATGACGCAGGCAATCGATCGCGTTCATCGTATTGATATCAAGGAACCGAAGAACATCTATATGCTTTGGTCTACATACGAAGATAGGTCCATCTATGATGCATATGAGAAGAAGATGTCCGAGTCCGAGTTTGTGTACTATTATATCAGGGGCTCACAAAGGACCTAAGTTGTATGATACCTAAGCCCTTGCATGTTTTTTAGACTTAGGTTATAATTGAACCAATCGCAGCAGTGCGCTAACAACTGGAGGTAAGTCATGGGTGACCCCAAATCTATTCATATCTCAGACATTCGAACATTCCGTTCATGTAGGCGCAAGTGGCAGTGGTCGTCTCCGTTACATCGTAACCTGGAGTCGACCGTTCCTTATGCTCCCTTCTTTACTGGTCGAGCTATTCATCATGCATTGGAGATGTATTACACGACAGGCGAATTACCTATTGATGCCGTGCAGAAGTTTATCATCTCCGAACGCGATGAGTGGGAGAAGTTGGGGGACTTATGGGCGCAAGAGGAAGTGATATTCGGAGAGCAGGTCAATTTGATCGAGGGCTTGTTAGGGCACTATACGTTATGGGTGCAGCAAGACCAAAAGAAGTATAGCGACCGCAATCTAGAATTCATTGCCCTTGAACAGGAGTTCGATGTCCCCTTTCCCGTCCCCCCAGGTTGCGTAGATCCTCAGCTACGACTTGGGGGGCGGTTTGATGGTATTGTTCGGCATAAGGAAACAGGAGAGTACTGGATCTGGGAAACCAAAACAACTCGTTCAATCCAGGAACTTGTAAGGTCTCTAGATAACGACGAGCAATGTGGTACTTATATGTATGCAGCGTCTCAGATGTTTGGACACCCGATTGTTGGAGTCCTTTACAACATCATGCGTAAGAAGGTTCCAACGATACCTGCTATGCTTGCCAATGGTTTGTTCTCGCAGAACAAGTCAATCGATACTACAGCGTTTCATTACGTACAGTGTATTAGAGATGAGTATCCCGATGTCTCTGATGAATTCATCATGGAGTCGTATGCCAACTTCTTAGCTCAGTTGTTACCTAATGAGCAGAAGTTCTTTGTGCGTTGGCCTGTATATCGTAGTCCGTTCATGATTGATATGTTGATGGAAGGATTGTACCATACAGCAATGGAGATGGTGAATCCTGATACTAAGTACTATCCATCACCTAGTTGGTTGAACTGCAACTTCTGTTCGTTCAAAGGTCCGTGTCTTGCAATGAATGCAGGCATTGATCACGAAGTATTACTTGAAGCAGAGTACCAAGTACGTCAGTCACAGAAATCTATTCGCACAGTCGAAGAAGGAGAGATAGAGCAATGACACCAAATCGTATGGCAATACGTAACGAGATTGAACGTCTGCTTGGTTTGTATGACCGCAATATGTACGAAGCAGCCGACGTTATCACTGATTATGTTATGAAGACGCTAGATAAGGCAGTTCGTAATCCTGCGGATACTGCAATCACACTTGACATTCAGGATGGCACCTTGGGTTCATCTGATTCGTGGGAGAATCCGAACGACAACGAAGGAGATAAGTAATGGCATCAGAACCTAAGCCAGACGATAAACTGAAGTTGTTAGTCTATGGTCGTCCAGGGTGCGGTAAAACGTATCTGATGGGCACAGGGGCTGGAGATAAACGGTTGGGTCGTTGCCTTATGCTTGAAGCAAAGGGTAATCCCATTTCCCTCAGAAAGATGAAAGTGAAGCCGGATATCATATCCATTCACGCAATGCAGGACTTCAATGGGCCGTATCGTTGGTTATCAGACGGACAAGATCCAAACGATTCCTTTTGTAAGGAGTTTGATTTAGAGCCACCGTACAGCACATTACTGATAGATGGTCTCACTGAAGTTCAACGACAAATGGTTCGACGTATCACGGGTGTTGTTGATATGATGCCAGGTGAGCTCACACCTCCATTAGGTCGTCAGGGATTCGGTTCACTACTTGGTTCGATGTTGAACTGGGCAGTCAAGTTCTTCGATCTCGCTGAGACAACTATATGGGGCGATCGTGCTCTGAACATCATGATTTCGAGTCACGAAGCAACATCTCAGGACGATAAACAGGTAATGAATACCAAGCCATTGATTTGGGGTCAATCAGGAGATGAGATTGCTGGATACGCTTACATGGTAATGCGATTGTCAACACGCATGCAGGTTGATAGCGATATCAAAGCAGAGAATCCTGATGTTATCAAACCCGATGTATTCAATGTAGGGCAAGTGTGGCCCACTACAAAGGTCTATGCAAAGGACCAGTATCAGACTGGTGTAACACATATCATCAATCCATCAATGGAGAAGATTCTAGACTTGATTGAGCAGGGCAGCCAATAAGTCAGGACCTAACCTAAACAACTCACATACAGAAAGCGAGAACCTAAAACATGTCCCCAAGTATTGATTTTGGAAGTGTCAAAGGCCTGGAGCCTATTCCGGCTGGTAACTATTTGGCTACAATTACCAAGGCTGACAGCGGTCAGTCCAAAGCTGGAAATCAGAAGATCGATGTCCAGTGGAAGATTGACGGTGGTCAGTACGATGGCCGCATCATCTTCGAATCCCTTGTCTTCACTGAGAAGACGCTGTTTCGTGTCAAGAACACTCTCCTGGGTCTTGGCTTTGACAAGAACTTCAATGGAGAGATCACCAGCGAAATGTTGGTGAACAAGGTTGCCACGATCTCCGTTGACATCGAAATCTCCACGCAGGTGGATCCTGAAACGGGAGAGCCGTATCCTCCTCGTAACCGCATCAAGAAGGTTCAGGCCCCGAAGGCTGGTGGTGCTCCTTCATTGATTCCTGGTAAGAAGAAGTAAGGCTACGAGACGTAGCAAGTAATACAACCTGACAGAGCTGCCCTGCTCACCCTAGTTTAGAATCAACGAGGCGACGATGACAGACTTTCTAAAAAGTTTTGCGTTCGGTGGAATAATTGCTATATGTATTCCACCAGACGGTGCGAAGCCTACGCCTGCGCATACGAAGTATATTATTAGCGAAGACGTCTCTACCATTGAAATACCAGATGATAGAGACGTCTTCTTTGGTCCTGCGATGCGGCAGTCATTTGGAACCGAAAAGAAAGATGTGTATGGCTCTATTGCATTGTGGGTTGATGCTGATGATCCTCAGCGTCCGCTATTTACCTTACCACCTTCGTATATGGTGTTTAGCGGACACGGTTGGCATCTCTACTGGCTTCTCACAGAGCCTGTGCTTGATGTTGAGTTGTTGGAAGAGCTCAACAAGATAGTTACGGAAGACGTTCCAACGGCTGACAAGGCATGTTGGAATGCAAATAGGATATTACGAGTACCTGGAACGCTCAATAGAAAGGAAGAACCCCATGTTAGGTGTGAAGTTCGAGTTTCAAGACCCACAATCAGATATAGCATTGCCGATATTCGAGTGGTTGCAAGCCTTGATAACAAAGCGAGGCACAAAATTCGAACCGGTGACAGTCGAGGTTACAGATCGAGAAGCGAACGTGACTGGGCTATTGTCACGGCACTCGTCTCTGCTGGCGCAAGTGACGATCTCATTACCCGATTATTCGCACTACAACCTTGTGGGGACAAAGCCCAAGAAAACGATCATTATCTACCGCAGACCATTGAAAAAGTCCGCGAGAAAGTCCAAGCCCAAGAGCGTGACGGAATCACAAGCTTCACACCTCACGCAGAAGAAGTCTCGTCCGAAATCAAAGAAGACGACGAAGGCTACTACATCGGCACGAAAAGAGGCGTAAGGCGACTCAGTACCTTCGTAATTGTACCCCAGTTGCTATTGGACGGTTCGAAGTTCAACGGCGAAGATGCAATCGTATCACAAGTAAAGGCTGCAGGATATACGTGGGATGGCAAGACGTTTTCACGTCAAGCGTTCACCACTGTATCGCGCTTCGACAAAGAAGCGCCCGTTATGGCGTGGCAGTGGCTGGCCCACGACGATGATTTGAGAGCGCTCCTCCCATACCTCCTGGACAAGCTCCGGGCCGTCGGGTTACCGAAAATCGCTGCCACGCCAATGATGGGATTACATAAGCTAAGTGATAAGTGGTTCTTCGTTGGTGACAAGGAGGTCCTAGATGGTGCGCAAGTATGGGAAGGGTTCTCAGGACCGATTGCTTGGTTACCAGCACAGAAAGAACATCCGCAATTGGACTTACATGCAGTATGTAGTAAGAAGGAATTAGAGTTCATTGCAACATCAGTTCCATTACTCAATAGGGAGACTTCGATATGGCCTATGATTGGTTGGTACAGCGCATCGTGTTTGAAACCCTGGATCGAACAACACAACTTGAGATTTCCTATACTCAACGTTGCTGGTACAAAGGGTTCTGGCAAGACCACACTAATTCAACGGGTCTTCCTACCTTTATTCGGGCAGACAGATCCGAAGACATACGATTCAGGTACGACTCGATTCGTTACCTTAGCCTTGTTAGGGTCGTCTAATGCTATACCAATCGCATTCTCTGAGTTCAGATATGAACTTGTCGAACGGTTTCTACGCTTCGTCCTCCTCGCTTACGATACCGGTCACGATCCGCGGGGGAAAGGCGATCAAACGACAGTGGACTATCCTCTCGCGGCTCCTTTCAGTGTCGATGGGGAAGACCTTATTGAAGATCCCGCAGCAAGGGAACGTATTGTTGTGGCACAATTACACCCTCATGATATTGATGAAGAGTCCGAAGGATACAAAACGTTTCAACAGCTTCGTAATAATCTTCCGCATGGATTTGGAGGTCACTTCATCCAAAGCACTTTGGCGCTCATGCCAGAGTTGGAGGGGATGCTTGAAGGCGCTCGTGCTGAAGTCTTCCGATGTTTCCCCGCGAAGCTTCCGGATAGAGTTAGAAACAATCACATAGTGACATACTTCGGTATGACATTATGGTGTAGAATTACAGGTACTCCACTTCCTGAACCTACTGTGCTTCAAGGAAGTATTGAGTCTGTATATAATCTCAAGTCAGGACGTGCTCCGACACTTGCAGATGGTATGGTTGAAGACATCGTGAATGCCAGTGTAGCTGGTACAATGAACTTCAATCACGTGTACGATCAAGCGAATGGGATACTTTGGTTTCAACTAGCTCCAGCTCATTCGTGGTGGATTACATCCAGGCGTCGTCAAGGCCGTGGCGCTCTAGAACGTGATGCTATTCGTGCTCAACTAAAAGAAGCTCCGTATTCGGAGCAACCTCAAGCCTTGAACGATACCTGGATGTATGGTATCAATCTAGCCCGAGCAGCCGAGGTCGGACTAGATGTTCCAAGTAAGCTTCCCGATCGGTCATTTGTAGTACGATTCTGAAAGGAGTAATAGCATGGCAGACCAAAACGGATTGAGTGGCGTTGAACAGATCGAAGCAGAACGCAAACGCCAAATAGAAACGAAGGGCTTCGTTGCTGAGCACGATGAGCAGTGGACCGAAGGTGAGCTCGTTGAAGCTGCAACGGCATTGCTCTTAGGTGAGGAAGATTTGTGGCCCTGGTTTGATGATAACGAAGAGTCTACCTTCAAATCAGAAGGTAACATTGAGGACTTGGTTCGTGCAGGTGCTCTGATTGCAGCCGAGATCGATCGCTTGCAGAGGTTGGAGGGATAGTGTGCCCTCAATTGATTTCAAAGCGGTTGATACGCCCGTCTTTTCTCGACCCGAATTGCTAAGACATGGAACAATCCCGCAACCCCTCTTTGGTGTGGCTCCTAGAAACATCATGGGAGAAGTCTGGTGGGATCTTACCAGACGCGAGGCTTACTCGCGGAACAACATGCGTTGCTACGCCTGTGGGGGTCCTGGACCTCTCAATGCACATGAAGTCTATGACATTGATTATGCCAGGCGTACGTCAACGTACATCGAAGCCGTTGCCTTATGCAACAAATGCCACGATTTCATTCATATCGGCAGGCTTGTCAGTCTATTCTCGCGTGAGAAAGTTTCTATACGCGAATTCAAGGCGACGGTATTACACGGATACAATACTCTCCGCGTTGCAGGTCTCAAATGTCATTGGTCCACCACAGCCATTCGGACAGCAACGACATACATGAAGGCCGACAAGGGATGGGTTGATCAGATACTACGTAACTGCGATCCACCTCCTAAGGTTGTCATGGAACACAATGCTAAGCTCGAATGGGATGACTGGCGAATGATATTCGAAGGTAAGAAGTACAAGCCGAAGTATGTAAACAGTGCTGATGCTACACAACATTATCTTATGGAAGAATAGGAGGTGATATGACAAGAACAGTGTTATTGTTTTCGGGTGGCTTAGATAGTACTTCGTTGCTAGCCCAACTAATGACAACAGAGGAAGAAATCCTTGCGCTGTCGTTCAAGTATGGCTCTCTTCACGAAGGTTCTGAGATGTTGGCAGCTGCAAATGTGATAAAGTATTACGAAGGAGTTGCCCACGAAGTGATTCAGTTACCCATCGAAATATTTGCAGGTGGTAGCTCGGCTTTACTAGGACAGACTGAAATGCCTAACGAGGAATACCACGATATCACCAAAGAGACTCCTTCAGCAACAGTAGTGCCATTTCGTAATGCTAATCTCATTTCGATGGCTGTCTCAGTTGCGAACTCTCGTGGCTTCGATCAAGTTGCCATTGCGAACCATGCAACGGACTCGCAAGGATGGGCCTACCCAGATTGCACACCAGAATTTATGGGTCCGATGGCGGCAGCAGTATACATTGGAACGATGAGAGCTGTTCGGCTGTACACACCCTTCCAGTTCCTGACGAAGGCTGATATTGTGACGCTAGCTGCTAGGCACAGGGCGCCATTGTATTTGACTCGTTCGTGTTATCGAGGTGGTATGATTGCATGTGGGGAGTGCCCTACATGCTTAGAGCGCATTACGGCTTTCGTAATTGCTGGCTACGTTGACCCAATCAAGTACGTTCTCGAACCTAGAGCTTGGGACATTGTTGGTCTCAAAGAGTTTCCGAAAGAAGAGAGGTGAGCATGGCAACAGCAGTACTTGCATTAGACGGATTAGCAACAGCAACACTCATAGCTGATGTGGTGGTCGAAGCTGCGATCCCAAATGATACTATGGTTGTTTCGCTACCACACGGCTTACGCCATCAGGAAGGAACGGCACAAAGAGTATCAGCCCACTTTGGGCTCAACTGGTACTCCTTTGACGTACCTCAGTTATGGTATAGTAGTGATCCGATGATTGTAGTACCTTTTCGAGATTCATTACTTGCGGGCTATGCGATTGCATTAGCTGCTCAGTATGCAGTTAGTTGGATTGCCCTTCCTGGTCATGCTAGTGCACCTTATACATGGACAACGCCCGATTATATGCCCGAGTGCGTAGGTGGCTTAGCTTCAGCAGCGGTTGCGGGTACGAACTTAGCAGTCCGTGTACGAGCACCCTATGCTTGGATGACGAAGGCTGATATCGTTCGTTGGGCAGCCGTTCTTCGCGCACCGCTATGGCTCTCTTGGTCATGCTACATCAATGATATAGCTGCATGTGGCGTATGTCCTTCATGTCTCGAACGTATCGCAGCCTTCACCGAAGCGGGCTTCATCGATCCTATCTCGTATGCTATCCAAGTAGCGTGGCCGCAGGGTATCGCGGAGTTTCCGAGGTAATGTATGTGGACAATCTCAAGGGACTATTCGTTCAGTGCCGCTCATCGAATTGAGGGCCACCCCAAATGCGGACGTCTTCATGGGCATAACTACAAGGTGCGAGTCACATTGTGGGGATATCCCGGTAGGAGTGGGATGCTTCTTGATTACGGTGACCTTGATAAGATAGTCAAGCCCTTCATTGAAGCTCTCGATCACAGATACATCGTTTCGAATCAAAACGAAAGTGGAGGTGACGAATATGGACCTATTGCAGTAAAGCGTGGTGATGCAGCAAGATTGAACATCGAGGCATCTACAGCAGAACTTCTAGCAAAGTGGTTCTTCACACTCTGTAGGCATGATCTGCTTTCGAAGTATCCAGGAACATGGTACGAAGGTTTCCGAATGGCAATTGAGGTTCAGGAAACTGACAAATCGTTCGCAACCTATACGGAGATGTAATATGTCAAAGACTTGCACCAAGTGTCAACAAACTAAAGAAGACGATGCCTTCAACAAGGATAGTCGGTCTATCGATGGCTTGGCGTGGTGGTGCAAAGACTGCTCGCGGGCTCAGAGTAAGAAGTATCGCTCCGAACATCTCGAAGAACGCCGTGCAGTAGAGCGCGCTCGACGAACCGACACTGACAGAGAGCGCGCTCGTAACTACTATCACGAGCATCGAAAAGAGTACAAGGCCTACATTACGGCTCATCCTGAAGTTCATCGTAGATCAGCACTCAAGACGTTCTACAAACTCACGATGGAAGAGTACGATAAGATGCTCATTGAGCAAGATGGTAAGTGTGCCATCTGTGAGACTCCGCAGGAAGAGCTCAAGAAGCCCCTCGTTGTAGACCACGACCATAACACAGGGGCAGTGCGTGGGCTTCTTTGCCCTAATTGCAATCACGGCTTAGGTCGTTTCAAGGACAGTCTAGATACCGTTAGAAAGGCTGTATTGTACTTAGAGCAAGGTGAGGTTCGTAATATTATTGCAGCTACCGCGGCTGCAGAGAAAGCAAAGGAGGTGGTGCCTGTTGAAGTGAAACAAGAACAGCCGATAAAAGAGGTGAAAGATGACAAGCCAAAGTACACAGCAATTGATTGAGGAACGCGATGCAACATACGGCGTGGCATGGAAAGCTTCAGGTTATGCACTCCAGCCGTTAGCGAAGCAAGTGATTGGCTTGCTCCTAAAAGCACCCGAAGCGTTCTTCCCGTGGCTTATGATTCATAATAAGCTAATACGGATATTGGCCAATCCACACCATATAGACAGCTGGCGCGATATTGCAGGATATGCTGAACTAATGGTTCAAGACATAGAGCGCGAGAGCGCAAAGAAAGGAACGGAATATCATGGTAAAGTTTGAAGAAGTTGCACCTGAAGATGTTGGCGATAAGTTCGATACTCGAGGTCGTGTATCGTATCCGCTTCTGCGTGATTTCCTTGCTACTGGAATGTATTCAGCATCGCCTGATCTTGCTGGATACGACCAGAAGCTCGAGCGCATTGCGTCGTCCTGCATCAACTACTGCCGCGTTCATCAACTGCCTGTGAAAGTTCTTCAGAAGGGTGGTCGCTTGGTTTTCTATCGCCTGGACTACACGCCTGAAGGTCAGCCCATTCCAGGTTGGTTGGAGAAGCGGCAGCGTCAGCGTGAGGCGCGTGTTGGTGGAGACATCGACATCAAGCCCATAGCAATTGCAGCTGTCAAAACCAAGTAGCATTACTAAAGGGAGGTTCGTCTTGATGAGAACCTCCCACTTCCAAGAATTTGGAGACATATGTCTACAAAAGCGATATCAAGGATTATGTTGTATAACTACATATACTACTTGCAAGAGCTTGTGCCCTTTTCTTGGATAGAAGGTATGAACATGCTTGAGCCTAATGAGACCTTGCCTATACAAGGAATTGTTTACTCACAGCATCCGGACACAGCCTTCCCTTTGGAAGTGCTTGCGTTACGTAAAGGAGACTCCGATGACCTATCAAGTAAATGAAATCTTTCGATCAGTGCAAGGAGAAGGACTTCTAGCTGGCACTCCCGCAACCTTTATCCGCTTACAGGGATGCACTGTAGGATGTCCTTGGTGCGATACGAAGTACACATGGAATAAAGGCGGTACCAAGCTTGGGGTTGATGAGATACTCGAAATAGCATATCCACTTCAGCCTCTAGCTGTGATTACTGGGGGTGAACCTACATTGTACAATCTTGATGAGCTAATCAAGGGTCTGTGGGATGTGGGTCAGAAGCGCTATGGATATACTTTTGGGGTGCAACTCGAAACATCAGGTCAACAAGATCTCAAAGGCGAGCTTAGGCCCAACTGGATCACGTGGTCACCTAAACCAAACCTGAATTACAATGCACCTGAGGCACTCATAAAGCAGGTTTCCGAAGTCAAGTGGGTTATAGATGACGAGATTGAGTTGGACACAATACTTACTCTAGCTGAATGGTTCAATACACATACTAGACATAAGGTTCCGTTTGTGTTGATGCCAGAAGGAACTCCTCCTACTCAGGAACACGTTGATAAGGCTCTCGAGTGGGTTGCAAATCGTAAGCACTTCCGATACGGCGATCGCATTCAATGGCGGATAGGAGTAAAATGATGGCCAGTCCAATGCATAATGACGAAATGAGACTTGCGGATATCCTAAAAGGTATCTTTGGTATGGAAGTCTGGGACGACTCTGTAGAACAAACTGCTGCACGATGGCTTAGAGCAATGAAGGAGTTCGCGCCTGATGCAGAGCCCCCTTTTATATTCACAACGTTTCCCGCACTAGCGAATCAGATGATAGTAGTGAAGAACATCGAGTTTGCGTCACTATGCGCACATCATCTCTTTCCATACGCGGGGCTAGCCCATGTGGGATATATTCCGAACGAATTGCAAGTTGGTGTAAGCAAAATTCCGAGATTAGTACACCACTTAGCGAAGCGGCCGAGCGTGCAAGAGAAGCTTACGCGCGACGTAGCCTCGTTCATGAAGCATCAGCTATCCGCGATGGGAGTCGCAGTTGTTATACAGGCAACCCATACTTGTATGTCGTGTCGGGGAGTTAGTGAACACAATGCTATCATGAGCACATCCGAAATGCGCGGTGTGTTCTTGACGGCCTCAGAAGCACGTCAGGAGTTTCTCACCCTGGCAGGATTGGTATAACATGGCTACTGTTAGTCTACATCCAAACTCCAGTCTAACGGTTGTACAGAATGAGTTCATGATATATGCAACCGAAATGATATGGAATAACAAGGTCGATCGAATCGTCAAGGAGTACGACAATCTCGATATTATTGTGTATCGACTACCAGGTACTATTCGAATCGATATCAGATTGAAAGGATTACAGCCAACATGAAACTAGCTGTTATTACTCCACCCAAGGGCCTAAAGCTACTCTCGCATCATGAGTTGGGATATCATATGGTACTTCCACAGTATATGACTATTCCCAGCTATGCGATATTCTATCATCGTGTTGCAAAAGGTGGGCACTTCATCATGGTAGATAACGGAGCAGCTGAACTAGGTAAGTCTATAGAATGGGCTACCGTGCTTGATGTTGCAGATCAACTAGATGCAGCTGAGATTGTGATGCCAGATGTGCTAGACAACGCTTTGGAAACCTGGATCGAAACAGAAAAGGCGTTACCAACAGTACCTGCACGTAGGAGAGCTATGTGTCCTCAAGGTCGTTCATGGAGCGACTGGGAATCATGTCTAGAGCGTATGGTAAACGCAGGTTGCCGAACGATTTGTGTAGCAAAACGTTACGAGAAACTTCCAGGTGGACGTGCTCGTGGCGTCGAAATCATATGCAAGCACAATTGGCATCTAGACCACGATATCCATTACCTAGGAGTTCATAAAAATCCCTTAGCCGAAGCACAACTTGCAGTGAATCAGCACAACGACGATATCTCTAAGCTTGTGCGAGGTATAGATACTGCAGCACCAATTGCATATGCACAAGCTGGCATACGCTTAGACGCCACCGATTCGCATCACTCGTTGGATTGGACAAAAGAATTCCCTATTGAACTTGCGTCAAGCAATATAGCATTGCTACTTAGCATTACTGATAGCAGGAGGTAATATGCACATCGAAGTGAAGGATCCGCTCAAGAAAGACATTGTAGGAGTATTGTGTATCGAACGAGATTCACACTCCGCAATTATCCTAGAAGCCGAAATCGAGTACTTGGAGACTCTGGTATCGATTGCCAAGTCTCAGAAGGTGCCATTAGTTACGCTTGTGGTACCCCATGGTGCGGTTCCTGAACTACAAGCACTAGGTTGGCAAGTTGATGACACCCGCGTTGTGCTTACGAAAGGCGGTAACGGTAATGGATCCTGAAGAGAAGACATTCGAAGAGATATGGGGCATTCCAGATCCTGATGAAGAGGCTGTTGCGCCTAAAGCTCCAGGTGCTAAGTGTGCAACATGTCCTTTACGCCATCAACCTTACGTACCACACTCAGGTTCATTCGATGCATCGCTAATCATTATTGGTGAGGCACCTGGTGTAAAGGAAGTTGAGTTAGGTGCACCATTTGTAGGACCTTCGGGTCAGCTTCTAGATACTGCTATCGAATGGGGTGGCGGTGATCCGGAAGACACATTCAGAACGAACATCGTTTGTTGCAAACCGATTAGTCGTTCACCTGATATGGCTTCTGTAGGATGCTGTCATGACCGCCTGATAAAAGAACTCGAACAGTGTACATCGGATAAGATTCTCGTATTAGGTATGACAGCTACAGACGCCTTGGATTTTGCACCACAGCAAGGTGTGTGGCAGCCTTGGGGCAGTGCACACGCGCTAGTTGCCTGGCATCCGGCTTACATCCTTCGTGACAAACCCGAAGAGGCTCCGATGTTCCTAGCTTGCGTTGCCTCAGCGGTGAAGGGGCCAGGATTTATGAAGAAGTTCAATCCTCAGCCTGTCTTCTGTAACACAGTAGAAGACTTGCAGGAGCAGTTCGCAAAATGTCCTGAGGGCTCTTGGGTAGCGCTAGATATTGAGACCGATCAGATCCAATGGTTCAATACACCCAAGAAGTTAGCAGATGGTATCATCATGCTCCAGCTGTGCTGGGATGCGGATTATGCTGTTATCATATCGGATGCATTGATATACGATACACCCGAAGCAGTTATCTGTATCAATCAGTTCCTTGCAAAGCGTAAGATATGTGGACATAACGGGAAGTTTGACCAAGTCTTTCTGAAGTCTCATGTAGGTATTGACTTCTGGTTGGAATTTGATACTATGCTTGCTCACTATATCCTGAACGAGAATCTCAAGCACGGCTTGAAGGCGATAGCGCAACTAGAGTTTGGGATGTTCGATTACGAAGAGAAGATGTTGCACACATATCTCACTAGCCGTAATGATAGATACTCCAAGATCCCTTACGAAGAGTTTGCAGTATATGGTGGTAAGGATGTTGCAGTAACATTAGCCCTTCGAGAGATATTCGAGGCGCGCCTTCGTAAGGAAGGGCAATATGATATGCCGTTCATGGAAATCATAATGCCTGCAGCGAATATGCTCACACAAGTAGAGTTGAAAGGTATGCATATCGACCCATCCAGGTTCGGAGCTATCTCCGCTGAATTCAAACAGCGAATCGAAGCTTCGACAGCAAAAATGCGGGAATTGGGAAACGCACCAAATCTAAATCCGAACTCGACTCAGCAGTTGGCTGTATTACTTTACGACGAGATGCATGCGCCTATTCCACAAGGCCGACAGTTCAAGGCTCGATCAACAAATAAGGATGCCTTGCAGAAGCTAAAGAAGATGACACATGATCCTGTTGTCCTGGAGTTCATAAAAGAACTCACCGAGTATCGTCGTGTTGAAAAAATGCACAACTCATATGTAGATAACCTGCGAGATGTCATAGACATAGATAATCGTGTGCATGGCACGTTCCAAATCTTTGGAACTGAAGTAGGTAGGTTGTCCGTCAGAGATCCAGCGTTACAGACGATACCCAGACCTGATGATAGATTAGGATGGCTCATCCGAAGTATGTTTACTGCTTCACCTGGTAACGTATTAGTCATCGGTGACTATAGTCAAGCAGAACTACGCGTATTGGCTTGTTACTCAAACGAGCCGTTCTTACTCGATGTTTATGCGCACGGACGAGATCTTCATACTGAAGTTGCACTCAAGATGTTCGGTGAAGTGTTTACCAAGGCTGATCGAGCCAAATGCAAGATGTTCAACTTCTCATATGTATATGGTGGCACTGAGTATTCGTTTGCAGAAGATGCAGGTCTACCTATTGAGATAGCACATCAGTTCGTTCAAGACTATAATCGGATGATGCCTACAGCATTAGCCTGGAAGCGAAAGCAATTCGAGACGATGCGTAAGGAAGGTGAGGTCTCTACCATCTTTGGTAGGAAGAGACGCTTCCCACTAATTGTGGAATCCATTCTTGGCGACGTTCGCAAAGCAAGTACGCATATGGTGATATCATCTACAGCATCAGACTTAGACTTGATTTCGGCACTTGAGTTACACAATGAAGGTGTACCTATTGTACTATTAGTACACGACAGCATCATCGCGGAAGTGCCAATAGCACAGGGCAAAGACATTGGCCTGCGAATGTTTGCCAAGATGAAGGAAGTAGGAACTAGGTACTTCCCACAGATTCCGTGGGTTGCAGATGTTGAAGTACGCGATAGATGGTGTGGTGGAGATTACGAAGCGTACAATGGACCTGAAGAAGGTTGGGTCTTCCATTCAGGTGAGAAGGAAAACGATACTATGGCAGACTTAACGGTGCACGTATGAGCGCAACGAAGTACATTATCAACGGAGGACGTATGCAGGGCAAATCTCTCTCCAGCGCCAGCGCTGTGCTGCTGAAGCGTGGTAGGGGATACTTCTACAAGAAGAAGTATCCTCAAGTAATGGTTTATACTAAGCACCGTTTGGAAATCGATATCCTGGAACGTCAGTTTGGGGGTAATCACTACATTCATCGAGGCGGATGGGTTTGGCTTTTGTCCGATCGCAAAGGAATTCGAGCAATGGTAGAAAAGATGAAGCCGCACCTTCCTGTCATGGAAGAGTACGGCTTCAAGAATGTAGTTGAGAACGTTCTAGGCGGTTCTAACGAACATGCTTCGTGACGTCCTCCTTGCACAGTGCTAAAGTGCTTAATGTTAGCCTGAGCGAATTTCTTTCACAAAGTCAACGGATCCCGCAGCTGTCAGTAGCAACACTATGACTTTCCATAGTGCGTCTAGATAAGAAGCTGCTACAGGGAACTGTACGATCAGCAGGGGGATGTATAGCAGCACCAGCAACACAACGAAGGCTGCTAGAATTACCCACCACCCCTTCAAGCCCAGTTGGGTCTTGAAGAACGATGTGATTGCGATGACAAACGCAACAGTTAGAATCAGAGATGTATCTAGTGTCATGTTTTACCTCCTTTCTCTGGTATGGTTACCAAACCATTCAAATCAGGTACTCCACCCAGTAAGTATACTTGATTACTCAAACGCCTTACTTGTCGCTCGAGTTCATCTATGCGCTCTTTATCCACTTTCACTTGAGCTACCAACGCATCGATGAACTCCCGTTGTGACTCAGTTAGATTGTCATAGTTCAGGCCAATTTTACTGGCTGCATCCTTGTCGAGAAAGTTGACTTCTGCAGGAAGCTTCTTAGCCAACAAGGCATTTTGGTCTCTTACGGATCGATATGCATATACTGCAGCTATAGCGCCTGGAATGGCCATAAAGAGTGCTGGTACTACATACTGTAGTACGTATTCTAGGATTTTATCCATGGGATAGCCCTTTCTACAGCGCCAGCAATGATGAGTGCGAAACATGCAGTAATGATACCATGTAGACGCAATAGAGCTGACCAAATAATTGCCATATCAGAGTTTCGAAATGTGAGTGTATCGCTAAGTACATCTAGGGTGATTACATATGAGTAGAATGCAAGTTGGTGGAGTAGTAGTGCTATAATTGGTATCCCAAAGTACCAGATGTGTTTGTGCCTAATTGTCCATACGATGCTAAATACTAGTGCCACAAAGGCGATCAACCAATTTAGCATTTGAATGGGTGTTTCAGGATTTAGATTCATTGTAACCTCCTGTTAGATTGGTGCGGGACACCAGTCGGGCACATCCCAGGGATTGAGAATCTTCTTCATCTTCTTGCTCCACTTGACATGTCTCGCACCCCAATCCGAGAATAGTCCGACAATCATCAAACCGGGCGAACCCGGTACCACGTAATCGACCACCAACTTCGGACGATATCCAGGTGTGGCAGATCTGGAGCTATGGAAATCATAAGAATCATCGCTCTCGGTGTCATATTTTATCAACCAGCCATAATTGGAAACCGTTCCCCAGATCATTTTTGAAAGCTCGCTCATCCCATAGGTATCGAAAGTCAACGGAATCTCAGTGTCCGCGGCCTGGCTGGCAGTTGTTGAGCCGGTTGCATGGGACGTTCCATCTATGTCGTTGGTGGTGTTACCAGCTCCCGGCGTTGTCCAGGAATTACCCGATTTCCAGCTATTCCATGTCACCTCCGCAGTCACCCAGTCCCGCTTTACGCGATATAGCTTTACTGAGCGCGCATTGTTGCTGTAATCAACCTTGGTCCATATCGAGAAAGATGCGGAAGTGACAACGCTACCCAAAGGAATACTGGACAGGTCGAACTTAGCGAACGCCCGTCCAGTTTCAACACCGCCCCACCACTCGCCAATAAATAGGCGATCTTCACTACTCTCGTTGGTATCAGAGGAAGCACTGTCGATCCACGTATCATAGCCCGAGGCTGGTTGTGAGCTATAGGTGCCCATGACTCACCACCCCACCCAGAACGGATGCTTCTGAACGCGTAGGGTAAGTAATACTTGCTTCAGCGTTGCTGGAGATGACTCTAGATTGAGCAAGAGGTATTGCGCCTCTCCTTGAATCCTCGGTGGAGTACATATACTAGCTGCTAGTACTGCTCCTGGCCATGAACTTGCTGGTGTACCAGATGCTGTCCAAACATATCCAGATGCTGTACGTGCTGCAGAAAGTGTAGGCTTACCCGCTGCAATAATAGTGTCACCTACTACTGGCGGATAGTTGGTAAGAGTATCCTTCCAAATATCAATAACAATACTGCCAGAAGCATCAGCTGTAAGAGTCCAAGCATCGATGCGACCAGGCCATGGAATCTTGATTCCGGTAGGCAATACTCCAGCTGCGGGAACGGTTAGACCACTACCGATGACATACTCAATCTCATACGCACCAAAGCAGCTCATACGGTAATCATAAACCTTATCGGCTGCTATGGTTGCAACCGATGCAGTAACATATACCAAGGCGAGACAAATTTCCCATACAGTTGACGATTGTGTCAATGCAGGAACGGATGGACTACCTGCTGGAGTACCAGTTACCACCGCAACTGAGATTATGTTGTTGGGCCAGTCCAGCCGAAGTACGACACGATCCCATCGAGGATTCGTTGGATCGGATGCAGAGATGGCCTTTATCTGTTCTGCATCGGATTCGTAGCGATGACCCATAATCCACGCGGCACCAGATTTTACTTTTACTTGCATGCCAGTGGAATCACCGTATACCAAAAGTTCATTGAGGTATAGAGGTATGTACCCATTAGCGGGAGCTGCGCAACGCATCATGGTAGACCACTGCCCCTCCATGATACCTGAACCTGCCCCGGCATCAAACGGATAGTAGTATTCAGTCATATTACTTACTCCTTTCAAGGAAGTTTACACGTCGTGCGTATGGAGACTTATTTAGCTCGGCTTGACTCAATCCGAATTGACCTAACTCGAATCGAGTCTTGATACCTTCTTGGTTGACTACCAAACCAGCTTCTTGTACTTGACTTGAAATCCATGTGCCATCCACATCTACATCTACTGTATCACCTAGGTAGAAATCCGTATTGAATCGCATAGTCGGTAGTTCGATGGGTTCTACATGCAACTGTACCTTCTGAAGTGTATTCTCGAAACGTGATAGGATTTCTGTATGCATAATAGTCGTATCGGTTGTATCTCGTCTATCTGCAAACTCTTCTAGGCGGCCGCATAATATAATACTATCGGAATCACCCTCTTCATAAAAGGTACGAGCAGTTAGATCACCACCACCACCACATACAAAGTAGTTTGCCGTAGCAATATCAAGAGTATATTCCAACGAGCTAAGATTACCTAAGTCTGGTGAGAAACGTACCGAAGCTCGCTTATCGGCGGGAACATAGATGTCAAAGACATCTGCAACCGTTTGGAATCCCAATCCAGATACATTGGCAATTCCAGTAAGGATGTCCATTAGGTTTTCAAATCGTGCTTTGGCTGTAAGGGATACGCCACGAGTAAGATCTGTCCCAATAGTTAGCCATGAGAAGCTACGCGGGAGGGTAGCGTTCGAGCCTGCATTATAGGATACGAATTGCTTCATAATAGTTTCGGCAGGTCCCGTACGAGTATCGTATGCTGAACTTGTATAAGGTGGACCACTAGGCACAGGTACAGCTAGACGACCGCCTAGAAAGTATAGACCATCGCGTCCAGTGACAGAAACCTCATCAACAGGATTATTTGTCGAGTTGTTCCATACTCTATTAGTATGTATCACTCGACCTGTGAATATGATGATACCATCTTCTCTAATATCGAACTTAGTCTTGTATCCGAAGTTGATGCCAGCAAGTAGCTTCGTAATTGGCACCGTCATCTCAAAACGACTAGCAGTATTGAACCGTCGAATAACTTCGAGTCTCGAGAACTCTTGTTGCCCAACAAGTACTTCGTTTTCGTAGGCATAGGCTTCGTACTGATGAGTCGTCATGCTGTAAAGTACCTTTTGTAGTAGTGCAACTGTACCCTAGTAGCACCCGTGGGATTAGTAATATCAACCGTGATGTGATTATCACCTGCAACTAAAGGCCACAGCACTGACTGATTACTAAGATAGCTAAAATAGTTGACGCCACCTACTGTAACCGTTTTCATTCCCGGTCTCGTATCGATAATGACAGTTTGAGCTCCGGTGAGTACCAACGAAGGTAAGTTGAGTAACTTGTTTGTGGTAAGATTGGTTAGCTTGATGGCTTGGCCTGGACCAAGGATCTGCCATATAGGCCAAACCGATAGATCACCTCCGACAACCAAATTTATATCGGTAAATGTTAGACCCGCACCTAACTCCACTGGAAAGATCGGAAAGAAGGTTGGAGGGCCAGTTTGCGAGTACTCCTCAACCGTTTCGTCGTAATTAGCAAAGAACGGATCGAAGCAAATCCATGTGAGATCCAACATACTCCAGAAGTCACCGAGCTTGCCCTGTGCATCTGTTCCCTTGGATCCGTTGTATAGAATAGCTTGAATGGTACGCTTAGTAGTGCCATCTGCACGAGTAATAACTAATCGTCCCTCCTGTGCATTGTAGGGATTAGCAGATGCAATCAAAGCAGCCATTGCATCGTCGAGTAATGGACGTGTAGCAGCTTGAACAAGTATAGGTAACTTGAGATAACGAGGTTTGGTAAGCACGCTCTCAAGTACATGAGTTTGGTCACCCATACGAGCAGAAGACATGTTCGAGTCAGCAAACAACCAACCCTCAAAACCTAGTGTGACGGTGTAAACAGTGCCATCGAAGTCGATAGCATTTCCTGTATATGGTTCCCAACGAAGGGTATAGCCGTTAGTCATTGTACCTCATTTCACTCAGTACAATCTATGTAGAGGTAGCCGCCTATCAGACTACCACCAACAGTTGCCAAACATTCCAACTTGTAACGCCTACCTTTGTCCAAATTGTACACTTGTTGTGCTGTGACTACAGTACCTAGAATCGATGCAGCATTCTTCAAACAGGCTGCAGATACATCGGTATCAGCTTGCACATCGAATAAGTAGCATATTGGATTAGTAGGCGTACCTAGCCTTGCAAAGTCGAACTTGTAGTAGACTTCCTCAAGCTCGCCCTGCTCTTCGGGTGAAAGACTAACTTCCCGGATAGTCGTCATCATCTACCTCCACCATGTGAACTAGGTTTCGACCACTAACGCTATGCGTTTGCGATCGCCCACCTTCCATTATTACAGTCGTATCACGACTAGCTAGCATATGTGCTTCTACGCGACCACCAGATAAAGTTCCTTGAAGAGGCCTAGCAGGTAAGATTGCTACTATGCGGCCATATCGAAATACTACGATTACAGGTTCATCAGATGTCAAAACATGGGTAGCATCATCGATGACCAACGTAACACCAGATACTACTACAATGTCGAGATTATCTGACTGCAGTACATGTATAGCGCTCTGCACAACTAATTGATGAACCTGCGTTAGGGTAACATTATCCGACCCTAGAGCGTGTGCAGCATCTGCAATTTGTAATAGATGTAACTGCGTGATATCGACGTTCGGACTTACTAAGGCATGCACTGCATCCTGAACTGTAAGATTGTGCACCTGCGTAAGTGTAACATTATCGGACACTAATGCATGAACTGCATCTTGGATAGTTAGCAGCGTTGTTACTTCTATTGTAACGTTATCTGACGTAACTATATGTGCAGTACTATCAATTGTAAGAACATGTACCTGTGTTAGTGTTGGCGTATCCGATAGTAAAGCATGCACTGCATTCTGAATTGCAAGTATGTGTAACTGTGTTAGTGTCAGGTTATCCGATAGCAACGAATGAACTGCATCTTGCACTGCTAAAGCGTGTACTTGTGTTAGTGTTAGATTATCAGCTACATGTGCGTGTGCAGCATCTGCAATCACTAAGATATAGACGATCGTTACGTTGACATTCTCAGCAGTATGTACGTGCTGTGCATCCTGAACTACTAAGATGTGCACTTGCGTCATCGTTACGTTGTCGGCAACCTGTAGATGTGATGCATCTTGTATTGCGAGAACATGTGTTTGCGTAAGTGTTAGATTGTCAACAGTATGTACATGAGCTGCATCTGCTATAACTAAGTCTATAGCCGATACTGTTGTTGTATCACCAAAGAAGAACCTAGAAGAGATTGGCATAGTTTATGCAGTAGTAGGAATGCTCACAACAAAGTCACACCATTCTTTAGGATTGGTCTGATCAATGCAAACTATTGTTACCACATCGGCATTCATTTCAGTAGCAGACAATTCAAGTAGGACACAAACAGATGCTGCAGGACTGACAGTGGGAAGGGTAGAAAAATTGGTCAATCCACCCGCATCCTTGTCCACCTTGAAGTCACCCGCTGCAATCGTTGGACTTGATTTGAATGATCTTCCATCAGCGGTGTCCACTAATGCTATCCTTATTTTGAAGTCTTCATTTTTCTTGGGCGGGTTATAAGGTGCTGCCATTATATATCTCCACAAAAACTATGATTTGAAAAAGCAAATAGACAGACACAAACACGACTAAGCAATTTATAAAAAAACCCATATCATAGTCCTATCCTGAAACTGGCATAACTACTGGGAACAAGAATCAACTCCTGTGAGAAAATAAGCAGTGATGGGCCGACTGTTGTATCAGTGTCTTGAATGAGTGTCATTGAACCTGTAGGGAGTGCTTCACCAAATTCAAATTCAATATTATGCCGCCCACCCCCTGTTACCGGCAATCCATCAGAACCAACTTCTAAAACTAATCTCCAAGGTTCATTGAATGTAATTGCTGAGCTTGTTTGAACTTGTCCCTTCCCAGTCAGTACATTTGCAAATTCAGAACCCACAAATTTGTTTATTGCTTTCAGCGTACCCAAATTAGTATTCCCCGCAACATTGACCCCATACAACTTCCACGCAAAGTATTGGTTGTTTAGTGTATTGGTTTCAAGAACTCTTGTACCAAACCCTACACCTTGGGCAGGAACAGTTTGCGGTGGAAGAACTGGTGAAACGAATGCCGCAATCATCGTTGCCACGTCCGTCAAATGGTCAGCACCATCCGGATAATAAGTCAATGAAGCATAAGCAGACCCACCCCTTTCAAAATTCAATGGGCGTTGAACTGTGTTTATATGACCATCCCAATCAGTCGCCGACGGTGTAACTGTAACAGGAGCAGAACCAGATGAAGGGCACCAACACACGGTTGACATTTTATATGCCTGCCTGAAAATTTGCATTTCCGTTGTAATCAACTCTCAAGTCTTTTGAAAAAATCAAAATCATCGGACAAACTGACGTGTCTCCATCTTGAACTAACTGCACACTAGTAGCCCAAGTTTCGCCCGCATATATTGAAAAATTATGTCGCCCACCACCTGTTGTTGGAAGTCCATCAGCACCCACTTCTAAAACCAATCGCCATGGAACGTTGAATGTAACCGCTGAAATTGTAGCAATTTCTGCTTTACCCGTTGCGGCATTCGGAATTTCTGTCCCAACAAATTTACTTATTGCCTTGAGTGTCCCAAGGTTACTTGCACCGTCGACAGATACTCCATACAATTTCCATGCTAAGTATAGATTGTTGAGTGTATTACTTTCAAGAAACCTTCCGCCAAATCCAACATTTTGTGCGGCAACAGTTTGCGGCGGTAACACTTGAGACACAAAGGCAGCAATCATTGATGCAACGTCTGTTAGATGGTCTGCGGCGTCAGGCGCATAATTGAGTATTGTTGATGCTGTACCACCATTCGTAAAATTCAACGGACGTTGGACTGTATTGATATGACCGTCCCAGTCAGACGTTGAAGGTGTTACTGATACTGGAGCGGAACCTGACGCCGGGCACCAACAAATTGTTGACATTAGGTAGGATCCTGAATGTTGATCTTCCAGAGTGGGAAGTTCACTGTGTTGCCTGCAGTAACAACTTGCGATGTACAAGTCGTCACGTATTGCAAGATTGAACCATCAATCAAGCAAACGTGAGTACCTGTACCGCCAGTATCGACCGTAACACCCGATTTGGCAGTCACAGAACACTTCCGTCCACTTGTGTCATCAGCAAGTGTGAAGTCACCTGTTGCCATAGCAACATCTGCTAAAGCAGCAGCAAGAGCTGCAGCACGATCAGCAGGTGCGCCTGCACCACTGCATAGTAACATCGTAGTGCAGTTTGTCTTGATGATGTTGAATGCACCATCTAAAACGTTGTCATGAACTTGTTTACCCATCGTTCACTCCTTCTCGAATGGCACAGGGCGTGTGCACCTTGCGTGTGTTCGGTGCCCTGCAACTGTGCTTAGATTTGGGACACTCCAGCTTTCTGAAGTGCTCTGATTATATCGTTTTCGTTCAACGAACCACCACCATTGATGGTGATGTTGTAGATTCGGCTATCGCCACCAGTGTAGTTACCACCGCGACTATCAACGTCCAGACCTGTATTGAGTCCCATCATCTTGGTGTTCACTATATCAAGAGCTCCAGCAATGCCCATCAATGAGTTCTCAAATGGTGATGGACTATTGCCAATAATGTCGTCACCAACTTTTGCACCTCGCAGGAGTTCCAAGAAGCGCTCTAGCTTAGTAATCAGCTTATCGAGCCATCCGTTGATTCCTTCAAGTGCTTTAGTGAGTCCTGTCGATAACATATTTATGAGCGCTTGTAGAGGGCTATCCTTATATCCTAAAGTAGAGAAGATTCCTGCAATAGTCTTCCAAGCCTCTTTGAAGTTCTCATATACGTTATCCTTTAGAATAGGAAGCATCTCGCTAATGGCTTTACCAACCTGCTGTGCTCCTATCTTGAATAGCTCCCACCAAACACTTGCTAGTAACTGAACAACCGTAAGTATGTTATTGATGTATGTCCAAGCTTCTTTGAGGAACTCAACGAAAGGGCCCCAACCAGCTGAAGTAGCTTGCTCTGCTATGCGTGCTGCTAGCGTTGCAAAGAATTCGTTGATTTGGTCTTTGTACGTCCAGATAGCCCATAGTGCTAACGCAATAGAACCCAGAACTACCGCAACAATTGCGATTGGACCTGCTGCAGCTGCCGCTGATGTTGCTATACCTGCAATACCTGTTGCAATAGGCCCCATTAGTGTAGCAAATCCACTTGATGATACGATAACAGCAGTACTAGCTAGGATACTGAAGAAGTGTGCGGGTCCAGTAAGGTCTATCTTACCTAGCAATAAGGCACTTGCAGCAATGGAACCCAAGATGAGTGCAATATTTCCGTACTTTTCAGGATTGTCTGCTACTTCCTTGAACACACCTCCAAAGAAGTCTTTGACTGCTGGAAGCTTCTTCTCAATAGCATCACCGAAGTCTAGTATTTGCTGTCTTACTAACGGAAGCTTCTCGATGAGGAGATCAGCAAAGTCTCGTATCGTTGATTCAATCTCATCACCATTATCGATTAGCCATTGAGTAGCATCTATGAAGCCTTGACCGATACCATTTAGGGTATCTTGGGCTTCTGTACCAGCTCCTGGACCTCCAATAGCTTCCCAAAGCGCGCTACCTATATCCTTGAATGACTGAACAATACCATCGCCGTTTGCATCCCAAAATATCTTGAGATTGCTCCATGCAACACGTAGCTTATCAACGAATCCTGAAAGACTATCTACCCAACCCCAATTGACTCCAGCCATCTTGAGGGCGTCTTGCCATTTACCCTTAGAGAATAACTCAAGAGTGAGTTGAAGGGTTTGGAATGCATCTTCGATTCTAAGTACCTTAGCAAGAACGTCGGATCCGAAGTTCTTCTCAATAGCGTCGTTGAGAGCCTGTATCCACGAAAACGAAACGCCTGTTTCTTCTTGATATGCAGTCATATCCTTCATGTTCTGAATAAAGTCCGTCATAAAGGATAGAATAGGTCCTAACTTTACAGTAGCCCAAGCTGTAATCTTTGCACCAATCTCATCAAGTATACCGGAGTCATATAAGAACATGAATAAGTCTAAGACCTGATTGAAGACCTTGGTAACTTCATCTAGTGCACCTAAGAACAACTTAGGAGCAGTTAGATTGAAGACATCTAACATGGTGTTCTTCAACCCAATCATAGTACGAGCCATACGTTCAGTTGCACCTCGGAAGTACTTATCTGCGTACTTCTCGAAGTTCGTTGCGAAGTCTTCCCAAGTAATCTTACCCGCCTTGATGAGCTTATTGAACTCCAGGTGGTCTTTGATATTATAACCCATCTGGGCGGATGTCCACTTCAAGACATCTTCTAAGTCTAGACCAGCTAACGCTAGCTGACGAACATCAAGTGCTGTGACCTTACCTTGCTGTCTAACTTGTGCGAGGTTGTAGGCCATACGCTTGAGCATTTCATTATCTGCACCAATACCAGCAGCCATCATCAATAAGCCGTTGGTCATCTTCATCGCTTGGTCAGTAGTATAACCAAACGCCATATTCAATCGGAATGTGTTAGCAACTTCGTTTAGCATGTAAGGCGAAAGGATTGACATGCGCGCAAGTTGATTCATCAATCCTTTCGCCTTGAGTTCGGCTTCACCAAATATAGTTGCAACATCTTTGGTGTCGCCTGAGAGCTTTACCATTTCTCGAGCAGTCAATGCAGCTAAGTTCAGCTGCATGAGTTGGAAGGCTGAAGATGCATTGATTGCAGCAACTGCAACACCCGTAATGGATTCCGCGATACTTTCGATTGTGCGAGCAGCAATAACACCTAGTGCGGTCTCTCCAATACGACGAAGAGATCGCTCTAGTTGGTCGAATACCGCACCGGCTTCGTTCTTACCGCGAACGGAAATTACGAGATCATAATCAGGCATAGCACCTTACTTCCTTCGCAACTTCAATACTTCTGATTCCGCACCAAGTATCGTTAGATGTGTTAGAACTACAAGTGCGTTTTCTTTTCGGAGAACCGATGGTACGCAATGATATACATCACGGCATAACAGCACTTCAAGCATTTGCTTTGGCATCTTCATCCCTTGACCATGAGTCCATAAGTGTCCTGTGACTATTTGGTCTAATGGAAGAATTCTACCGGTTATCGGCTCTCTGGAGTAGGGTTTGTCTGAGACTTTAGGGCTTCGTTGATGGCTTCCATAAACTTCGGAAGATCCTTCACCTTCAACTTACGAATGTCACCTTTGGTAATACCCTTCGCTAAAGCCATGTAGCGATCTTTGAAGGACAAGGATTCATCCGACAAGTCAAAGATATCACCCATCTCATACAAGTCCAAGTCAAGTTCAAAACCCAACTGCTCGAGCGTCACACCTTCTTCTGCCATTTCATTCCTCCTGCTGTAAATCTCTTACAGCGTCGACTTGACGATCTCCTTGGTCTTGATTGTAAACTCGCAAGGGATCGCATCAGCACTATCCGCAGCGCCTTGTGGATAGACTGGCTTCGTGGGCACGCCGTTGCACTTGTACGAGAACGTTCCACCAGCACCACCTTTTGGCGACCAGCGGAAGTACAAAATGTTACCAGCTTCGTATGCCACACGTACAATTTCGGAAACTTCAGCAAGCTCTGTATAGAGCGCTGAGGCCGTGACTTCCAAACTCGAACGCTTACCTTTCGTAAGAATCGGAATATCTCCTGTCGCAGTGAAGAATTCAGCTATTGCTCGCTCTCCACCATCAACCTTGATTGCATTCGTCATCCCAGAAATATCAGTCCACGCAGAATCGTTGATACTGATTTCGATAAGACAGTTCGCCCAGCTAATCGATCCAGTAGTTTGAGCCATTGATCACCATCCTTTACGCATGTATCGACTTGGCAATCGAGGCCACTGAGATTGTGGCTTCAATTTGGACGGCGTCAGCGCTATCGGACGCACCCTGGGGATACACAGGTTTAGTTAGGTATCCCGCACTTGTTGAGAAGATAAACACGCCTGTGCCGTGCGTCTTAACGGACCATCGGAAGTACATTGTCGTTGCGGCTTCGTATACACCAATCATCCGATCGAACAACTCGCCGGTGACCTCTGTATATACACCTGCAAACGTAACTTCCAACTTACTGCGTTTGCCTCGAGTGAGGATAGGCGTATCCCCGTTGGCAGTAAAGAATTCCGAAATGGCTCTTTCGCCACCATCTACTTTCACCGCGTTCGAAGAACCCGATACGTCGTAGTAGGAGATACCATCAGTACTCACCTCCATTACGGCGTCAATCCAACTAAGAGCTCCAGTTGTTTGAGCCACTGCTCACCTCCTCAACTTCGGTACTAACTTCCACAGCACCCATTGCGAGTAGAATAGTTGCTTGCTCGTCAGAGAGTGCTAAGGTCTCTCCCGGTTGAACCATAGGTTCGTTATCCGGTAGAGTAATAGGCTGCAAGGCCTTATAGACCTTTTGCCCTGCGACCATCTTACGCTGTTTTGGACTCACCTTTCACCTCCACTGTTAGAAATATACGTTCCCACCAGTATGGCTTGCCCTGCATGATAATCATTGTGGCTTCAGATTGACGAGCATAATCTAATGAATCCCAGTTTGTGCCGTTTTTAGCGTGTTGTGACACTACATCAGTAATCTCGGCTTCGATGGTATCCAGTAGATCTTGAGCCTGTTCTTCAGTCCAACCTGATTCAACATCAGCTTGCAATACATATACTTCGATTACAACTATGAACTTAGCGCTAGTACCTCGTATAGTTAGGCGTGGTCGATCTGAGCTTGCGCGAGCCATAGTAATCACTGGTGAACCAGTTATAGCACTAGGTGCGTAACGCAATACCGCATTCTTGTGGGCTATATGCGAAGACAACAGTGTAGCAAGCTCAGTTCTAACTGCACTACCCGAAACTGTACTGGTCATTGCGTAATCTCCTCTTCCGGATACATCTTGTACATTGTCGATTTGTCCCAATGTCTCATCATCATCTTCATACCTACATCAGCGTATGCGCTTCCGTATCTATCGATTACTATCTGATAGAAGGCATGAGTACCGCCACGTGCATGTTCAAATAATCCATATATAGAAGGTAGGCGTAATACGTGACTACGTGGATATGAAAACATAACACGTGGATCGATAAATACACGTCCACGATAATGATGTACATCGTAATCCCATATATGAGATTCAGCTAGATGTCCAGATCTTCCTCGATGTGTAACTTCCTTAGCTCGTTCAACGAAGTCTTGAAGCATACCTGGAATAGCCTCTTCGAACGTGGCTTCCATCTTACTCGAGTTGCTGAACTCATCGAGAATGTCCAAGAGGCGTTTTCGACCCGTAATGAACATACGAAGTTCAATTCCACCTCGGGGTAAACCAGAAGGTGCAAAGTTGGGAAGCGTTACGCTAGGCAACGTTCACCGCCTTCTCAACAACAATCTCTAAGTAAGTATCTCCATCAGGAGATTTCCAGGGAGATACACCCTTGATATCATATTGTTTACCTCCGACGGACAACTTATCGCCATTACGCACGTTCTTGTCGGTTTCCGAATAGCACACGCACAGCACCATTGGTGAAGTCGTTGCCATGCGTTGAATTAGCTCTGCTGATAAAGGATATAGCGGAGTGCATGGTAACGTTGTGATGACTGTAACGGGTCCGCTAAAGACGCCATATGCATCCTTGACGTTTTCACGAAGGACTTGAGCTGTCTCGGTCATCAGTTGCTGCATTGCTAAACTAGTCATGCACTTGTATCCTCTGCATCGGCTTGGTAACCATCCATACGTTTCATTACAATGGCAAATGACTTGGAGTCAATACCTAATCGCATACGAGTATCGTCAGCTTGCTTTGCGAACTGTTTCGATACTGATGTGTAATCTTGTCTCACTGGTCCTACTGTGATACTAGCAATCTTAGCCCACTCGTTAGATAGGGTTTCCAGTAACATGGCAATCGCGAAGTCGACATTACTATCGCATAATGTCAACACGCGAGTGATTTCCTCATCGGAGAAGTTTGCACCTCTAGGACGTACACCCGCTGCATATATAGTATCGCCTATGCGTAAGCGAATGTCGGATAGATCAGTGCCTATTGTATATGAGAATGTCATTTACGACTCCGTTTCCGTTTCGGCTTCCATCCATGATCGTACGCATCTGCAACACGCTTCCAGTGTTTATAAGAACGCATACTCTTGAAGCGTCGCACCTTACCTGTGGTTAGAGTTTTCACTCTAACCTTACCACCTTTCAATTTCGTTACTCTACGAGGCATATGATACCTCCAATAATTGCGGGCCTACAGCTTAGCCAGCCTGTAGGTCGAATGTGCGTATTACTCTTCTTCAGGCGTAGCGGCGGTCTTGCGTTTGCGCTTACTCGGAACAGGTGCTTCTTCAGGAGTCCATTCGGGCTCGATCGAAGCCGGAATTGCTTCTGCTTCTGGTTCGCCTGAAGCTGGGATAGCTTCTGCTTCAGCTACGAACGGAGTGGGAAGTTCAAGAACAGGATCGTCGGAACCAAGCAACGGAGCGGGAATGCCAGCTTCGGCGTGTGCTTCGCATTGATCAGGTCGCATTTCTTTGACACGTTGCCCATTGGCATTCGTGGGACCTGCAGCTGTGATGTAATAACCTAACGGTATTGTCTTTGTCATATTTATGCTCCTTGGGGGAGACGCTAGTGTAATACGCGTCTCCCCCTAGATCTGAGCAACTACGCGTCGGGAGGAATCGACAACGTTAGTTGTTAGGTGATAGACGGATCAGCCCAGGTAACATTTCCATGGTACAACGCAGCGCCATTCTGGCGGTTCCAGACACCGATGCCAAACTCGGCTTCCATGTCTTTGGCGTACAACGGATAGTCAATGTTGTCCGCAGCGATATGTAGGCCAGTTAGGCCAGTGGCACGCTGACGATAGACCAGCGGCTTGGGACCCATATCATCCCATGCAAACTCGTAGTTCAGTGGGCACCAGGGCTTCACCCAAACTTCCGAAGCACCGAACAATCCGATTGCTCGGTTGTCCATGCGTGAGATGTCCAGGCGCTTATTGGGAACACCAGTGGTTGCACCACCAGGAACAATCAAGCGGGGATCGATGTAGGCAACGAAGCCTGTCAGAAGCCTGAATGCAGCTTCATTTCCAGAATTGATGGCAACCTTCACTGCACCACCATAACCGTGTTCGACGACATCATCGATGTTCGCCTGAACGGCAACGGCAGTCAATGATGCAGCGGTGTTGTAGTGATTGTGCGAAGAACCATCGAACACTTCACCATTCGGACCATCAGGAATGGGAGCGCTATCTGCGTTAGCAAGGCGCTTCACTGCGAGATCGACATTGTCGACCAAGTGGTCTTTGTAGGTGTAGTTCGTGGCGTAGAAGAATGCGCGTTTCAGTTCGCGCTGAACCATTCGGCGATGAGCCTTCTCGGCTCCGAGGACCATGGTGGCCATGTCCGAAGGCGTCTTGTTCTGCATCCACTTCGCAGTCCAACCAACGTTGTACTGGAAGAGTTTCAGAGGGAAGGCGACCGTCGAACCGGGCTTGTCCTTCTGAGTAGGTGCACGACCGTACTCATCAACTTCGATCATATCCCCGGTCATACTTGAACCAGAGATACGCTGGCGATCAGCGGTTGGGTCTGCGAGAGCCGAAACCAGATCGAGCATGATCTGATTGTGAGCAGCAAGGTCGGCTTGCAGAATGGGAACGATAGTATCCATGCCGTACGCGGCAACGGATTGGAAACGGGCAGCTAACAGGGTGGAGATATCAAACGTACCGGTTACTTGTGCCATGTCATATCTCCTTATGCAACCCTGAAGCCAAGGACGTAGACGTCGCAATCAGGCTGTGTTGCACCACCTGAGCCTGTGGCACGAAGGACTGTGCCTGCAGCGATCGTATCGTACGCGATTGCAAGTGAATCGGCATGATTCACAACGCCAGCTACCGCAGCAACAATCGCATTGGTAATAGCGTTGGTGACGTTCTTGACTGTCACTACAGCCGAGGTAACACTCGTTCGGGGGTGAACCCAAACAGCAACGATACGAGTCTTGTGGGTCAGCGTGATATCGGTATCACCATTGGCACCTGCAACCATCAGAATGTGGTGGATGACAGGAATACCGCCAATGACGTTACCAGAGGCGACAAATCGAGCGACTAAGCCAGACAGACCAGCGCTCGCTGCACCAACTTCGATCTTGCCCTGGGTAACACCCAAGTTGGCAAGTTCGGTTGTTCCGATCGAGCCAGCACCGACAGTTGCAGAAGTCAGCACTGGGCACGTGCGGATGATGATGATATCGCGATCGGTAACCGCTTGCGCATAACCGAAAGCATCACCAGTGGTTGCACCAGTGTCAAGACGACCAGCAGTTGCACCCAGATAGTAGATATCACCAGGAGTCAAACTCGTTCCATAGCGGAAACGGGAGTTTGGCCCAAACAGGGTAACGGGTTGACCAAGAGCAGTTGCGCGTGGAGTAAAGCCCACAACTTCGGCTGCTTCGTTGGCCGACGTACCGTTACTCATATACACCAAGCCGTCAGAGCTCTTGATATAACAAGGAGCTGCAACGTCAAGGGCTTCGCCAGCAAACAAACCTGACAAGATTTGTTCTGCTTGATTGGAATCAAGGTTGGCATCAGCGCTTCGAGTAACAAGAGACATTTAGAACCTCCTTCGATTAGATTCCGGAACCGTACTCTCCGGATGAACGCTTCTTTTCCATGATAGCTTCTTGGGCCTGTGCAGGAGTCATCTTGGGAAGAGGACCTCCCGCTGCAGAGTTGGTATTTACGCTCTGTGCAGGCTTGAGGAGAAAGGGGTACTCCTTCAGCATCTCGTTGGTTACGTCAGCAACATCTTGTGGATCTGCATCTTTACCGAGAGTCATAAGTTTCGCCTTAGCGAAATCGAAACCGGCGTTCTGAGCAGTAGCATCCACAAATGGCTTCTTGACATGAGTTGCAAGCGTCTTCAAGTACAACGCTTTCACGTCACCTTCTGCCAGCTTAGCATTTGCGGCTTCCAACTGTGTTTGGAGCTCGATGACCTTCTTCTTGTCATCACCACCTTTGTCGCCTAGTGAAGCAATCTGCTCGTTAGCCTTTTTCAAGGCAATACGACGTTCTGCAGACTCCCGATTCGCTAGACGAAGTAACCGCTGTGTCTCCTCTAACTTCTCCAAAGCGGTTGGCAGGTCCTTAGGTAGATCTTTGGCTTTGTCACTAGCACCTGTGCTAGTTCCGCTACCATCGCCACCTTCGGTTCCGGAATCATCTCCGGCGCCTCCTTCACCACCTGCAGCTGCAAGTGCAGCAGCCTCAGCAGCGATTTCCTCAGGCGTTTTTACTTCTTTGCCCGTCACCGGGTCAAGCTGTGGTGCCATTTGAAGTCTCCTTCCCAGAATTGTTACTGACAGTCTTGTCAGTATTGGTTGAGGCCTTAGCTTTCAAGGTTCCTGCTACTGCATTTGCCTTTGCTTCAGCCATTGCTTGTTCATCAGCCAACTTCTTCTCAGCGGCTGCTGTCCACTCAGTAATCTTGTCCTGACCATAACCTAGTTCGGTCCAAATCTGTTCGTCAGGCACACGAAGCTTCTGCTTACTTTCAAGCTCGCTCAGGAGTTCTTTTGTTCCCTTGGCATTTTTCCATACAAGTCTATAAATAGGCTCCGCCGTTGGAACATCTTCTATTTTAGCAGTACTCAGCTGAGCGAGCTTCCACGACATTATCAAGCACTTCTTCCATGCAGGTCCAAACAGTGCTTGCCTATTCTCTGTTTTAGCAATCAGGGGTTCTTCTTGCTCTTTCAGTGTCTCATCACTTGCAATCAGTTTGGTTGTGATGAATCTCGACACCGGAGTGTCTGTTACTAAAGCTAACCACATAATACCTTGCTGAACTAAGTTCATCAAAGGGTCGAGCGATGGCGGATCGATAGCTGCAAAATCGGCTTCCTGCTTTGATTTGGTTGTACCAACAACTACACCAGGTTCAATTTCCAAAGCATTCGTCATATCCGCTTTTAGATCTTGACCATCGCTTGTAGGAATGAATCCTAAAGCCTTGTAAATACGAAATGCAGTTTGGTCACTTGTGGTAAGTAAGTCTACCGTCGACTTGTTGATAGCATCCTGAATCGGAATCCCATTCTCGGCCTCAAACTGCATATCCTTGTTGCGAAAATGGATAACGGGCACTCCGAGCGCATTGCCCTGTGCATCTATCCAAGGAAGGGGCCAGGCTGCATCACCTGGATCGCTATAGCGGGTCCATTCACCATAAGAACCTTCGCGTCTAAACTTTTCTATACGATTGGGATAATACACAGTACGACGTTGGATGGGTACTGAAGTGCTCTCGGGATTGAGCTCTGACCATTGCTTTACTGCAAACATCGGATCTTCGTTTACGTCGTTGTTTGGATACTGAATCAAACATCCGTAACCTTCACCCCCTTCAACTTCCAAACTCGTCCAACGAGGTTGAGGAAGCCAGCGTGCATACTTACGTGTTTCGGGTTCGGGCCAATCCACAATAACAAAATGTTCAGAGTCTCTAAGTGTTGCTTCGTACACTTCTGTCTGAACTGCATCCATGTTATTAGCTTCCCACGTATTCTTGGCAAAGCTAATTGCCTTAGGATCCTTCGAGTCGAAGCCCAGTAGGGATAATTTCTCAGTGACTGCAGTAATGATGATACGACAGACATTCAATCGGAACTCAAAGCTGCCGAACTCTTCACCTAGAAACTGCTTTAGGCGTTCAGTCAGCTTTACATTCTGCTCACCTTCGTGATACTCACGACACCTAACGACTTCCTTCTCTAGCTCAAGGTTAGTCGTATACAGTGCTTCTAGGTAAGTCAGCGCTTCTGTATCTTGCTCTGCGATTGGCGATTCCATCAGTGGCATGTGATTTTTTCCCTATGTAGCTATAGACCGTATTGATTATTGGGCGTGCTGTTGCACCTGCAACACCAAGCGCGAATGCAATTGCATAGTCATCATGCGTACCTTCAGGCGACCTAAGTGTATCACCTTCAATGCTGGCTAACTGCACTAGCGTTTTCTCGCAATGAATGAGTGGGCGTCCTTTTTGAAGTTCATCCGAAAGGTTAGCCCATAGTATTGCCTTACCTTTCGCACTCGATACCCATCCATACGCACCATCAGGGCCTTTCAGTAGTCTGTCTTGCTCGTGTTCAACTTCTCGAATGTCCAAGATGAAGGCATGTCCGTGATTATTACGTTCTGGTAAGATGCCTGCATCGTTATAATACTTACTCAACTGCACCGCATAGATTGCTAAGACTGCGGGTTCGATCTTTCCGGCAAGCACTGCACATTCCTCGAGGGTCATTATGTCCACTACCGATAAAACCGAATCATCACTATTAGGATTGCCTTCAGCGGGATCAGCTGCTATTATATAGTTGTGAACCTTGTTGGGTGGCTCAAACTGTAATAGGAAAGGCAGTGACAACTCGTCAGGACGTATACCCGTTCTCGAATCATAGCACCGCATCAACCAATCGTACGGCAATCTGCGATCGAGAGTAGGAGGTCGCAGTGCTTCTTCATCAGTATTCGGATATTGCTGATACAGATCATCTAAACCACCAGTACGTGCCAATACATCGGCTTTTTGGTCTTCGTACCATGCTTGATCACGTTCTGGTCTTACATACCAGGGTAAGAAGATTGAATTCCAACCATTCTTACCTTCGCGTGCACCTCGATAGATATTCTTGAAGGGGCTAACTGGCATACTCTTGTCAGCACGACTCAACAACGTCATTGAGCCGCCACCATCAATTGTAGGCTTTACTGCGTTCATCAACCTATCGAGATCAGGTATCAGGTCCGCTTCGTCAACAAATGCAAATGATGCTGTATACGAATCACCTGCAGTAGTTGGAAAGCCATACACTATCGAGCCATTACTAAGTTGCCAAATGTGGGAAGAATCTACGGGTACTGAACGTGATTGCAGCCATCTCGGCAAGTGTCTGTAGATTCCTCGCAGACGTTCAAGAAGATAGATTGCCTCAGGCTCACGCCTACTAAATACAAGTCCCGTGAAGATAGGATGGAAGAGCATCTTCCATAGAATAAAACACAAAACTAACCAAGTCTGACCTAACTGCCGTGCCTTCAGGATGACATTCAGTCGCTTGTTGACTAAGTCGTCCAATACTAACACCTGCTGTGGCCACAAATGGAAGGGAATCCATTCTGCGCTCGTAGCATCGTAGATCTGACAATACGTATGAACGAAGTACGCACAGTCCAGTTTGCATTTCAACCACTCGGTTCGGACTGCTGCCCCTGTAAGGACTTCTTCTTCCATTCCTTGAGCTCCTCCGATGCTCGATTCAGTTCGTCTGATGTATACGGTATAGCGACCACACCAACCTTCTGAATCGCACCCATACCACCACGATCAAGGATTTCCTTTGCAGCCATTACACTAAGTCTAGGATTGTCTAAGCTCTTGACAAGAGCCTCAGCTGCTTTATCCATTGAACCCAAAATGGTTCTCTTAGCTTTGTTCACTACGTCCTGATCAATGCTGGCTTCGAAGTTGTCCCAAGCTTCTGCACGCTTATGCCACTGGTATTCGGCAGACTTGTGTCGCCACATGCCTTCAACCTTGGAAGTCACATTACGAAGCATCTTCGCTTGTTTTACTGGATCACCTTCCGTCAGTATATAGAGCCTATAGGCTTTGTACAACGATCTACCAATGCCCAATTGCAAATAGTATCGAACGAATCGTTCGTACCAGATAACAGACTCTTTATCTAGACGATGCCATGGCTGACGTACTGATTCAGGACGCTCGCCACGATCATCCATTACTTCACCTTCAACCACTATCTCGATCGAAGATGGTTCCACAATAGGCTCAACAGGTTCAGTGATATTACTTTCCATGCACTAATTATAAGATATGGGTGTCTAAAAAAGCAATGACGAGTTTCCCATAGATGATCCCTACCAGAGGAAGCGTAAACGGGATACGAATAGGGTTTCTAATTGACCCCTTGTTGCTTTGATAAAAGGTTGTTATAATTTATATATAATAACGTCCGTCCCTACACGTAACAAGGAGGAAACTATATGGATCCGGCTAAGCTAACAGAAGCATTGCAAATGTTCGACAGTGGGATGACTGTGGCAGCAATTGCAGAAGAATTGGAAATATCCACTCAGACTATTCGATTAGGTCTGAAGGGAAGTGGTCGCAGTTTAGTAAAACCGTCAGCACATCAAGCAGATGAAGAAGCCATAGTCATTGCTTATCAAAACGACGAACCTATACCTGCGATAATGCAACAATATGAACTTACCTATACAACATTGTATTCGATCCTTCGTAGACACAATGTTCCCACTAGGAAGTTCGTAGCTGCACCATCTCAAGCAGATCGTCTCAAGGTTGCAGTTGAAATGTATCAGCGCAACGTCGTACTCTGGAAGATCAAACAGGAAACAGGTATCGCACAACCAACTCTTCATAACGAGTTACACCGACTAGGTATTCCCCTACGTCGTCAAAGAATGGAGGTATGAATGTTACAACTATTGGCAAACGCAGTAGCAGTGAACGACCAAAACAAACTCAAGAAGCTCATGCAGAAACGTCGATCGCTAGCACCGATATGTCCGCAATCGTGCCAAGGATGCGAAAGTGGCATTCCTGCTCAGCAAGGTTGCAACACGCTAGGTGAACCTCCTATACCTAATCCAAATGTAGGCCTAAAATGACATTCACTGACGACGATGTCGATAAGGTAGAAAACGAAGCTCAGTTAGCAGCTGGCATCAATTCCCTAGCCAGGATAGTCACATGCTACTACAATGCCTTGACCGCTCAGGGTATGCAACCATCGCTTGCGGAGAAGCTAACCCAAGAGTTCAATAAGCAAATGGCTCATGCAGCCGCCATGAGTGCATTTACCAAAGGAGCACCCAATGCAGAGTAGCCTAATATATCACCAACGTAAGTACCTGGCATTGGGTTTGCCATTGGAAGACCTAGTGCCTTGGCCCTTCAGTGCAGTCTATGCAGTCAATGTGGCAGTGGCTAATGTTCGGGCTAAACCCATAGTTTCAAGTACAGCCATAGGCTCGCTCTCTCGCGATACACTTGTAGTGGTATCTGTATTTCAAGGTGATTGGGCTGAGATCAACGACGATCATTGGGTTGCAACTAAGTTGCTCCGCCCTGTGTCGCGCATATAGCACAGGCGCTGGGTGTCTGCGCAGAAGTTGTTGCCCTGCGTAGCGTGCTACGTGTTTGCGTGAGAGTATGAAGGCGCGGGTGTTTGTGGTGGCGACGTGGAAGGACACGCGAGGCGGCTTGGTCCGTTATCCAAGAGAGTAGGTATCAAGGCCTACCCACCAGTAATGTCTTAGAGGTCATCAGATGCAATGTCGGTCTGATGGCCTCTTCTTTTGCTTCGGCACCGACGATGTGATGTAGGGACGAAACGTGTACGGGGGCTTTTTCGGGTGACGCATGAGTTTGGGGTTGGATTGGTTTGGAATGATGCAGGGGTACCCTGTCGTTTATTTGTAGGGGGTAATTTTTCAGTTTTTCAGTTTTTACTTACTTAGCTCTAAACATGATGAAAAGTGACGTTAGACGTGATGAATGATACGATGGTGATGACGCTCTTTCGTGCAATAATGGTATCAAGGTAAGAGACATTCACTCTTGCTTGGCGCAAAGGACGCCTAATCTCATGTCACAGTACAATGTTTCACCAGAGAAAGTTTACACGCTTGACCAGTTATGCACGCTCACAGGCTTCACACGTGTATACCTACACAAGGCAATGAAGCAATTCAAGACGCTAAAGTATACAGCGGGCTTTGTGCAAGGCACGAAGATACCTTGCAACTTCATCAAGGGAAGTGACTTCCTGACTTTCCGCAAAGCAATTGATGAGAAGTCGACACGCAAGTCCGCTCACATCCTGAGCGAGAGTGAATACGCTGAATATCAGCGACTTGTGAAGTCAAGCAAGTAATATCAGAGCAAAGTGAGTGAGAGACGAAAGTCTCTCACTCACGGAGCAAAGAGGATAACATGGCATACACAATCGACAAAGGGATTTTAGAGCAAGCAATGCGCAAGCAAGGCATTTCACCCAAGTTGCGCACTAACGACACAAAATCAATCGTGACCTACAAGAAGTCGCCAACTGGCAATGTTATCAAGTGGATTCAAAAAGTCACGAAGTAAGATTAGCAGACTTGCTCACGAAAGTGAGCAAGTCTGGTTTCGAAAGTAAAAAGTGAAAAAGAAAAAAGTGGAAAATGAATTTGGCCCCTCGCGCCTATATGGCGCTTGGGCTAAGAACGGGCGCCCCGCCATGCCCATCCACGTAGGTGCCACGCAACCATGCCACGCGTCCCATGCTACCCGCAATAGTCACGGTACCCTACCTTCACTGTGTCCACCAGTGCGCTTGGCCCTCCGCATGCCCACCCGCATAGGCAACCATCATAGGTAACCATCCCCCGCGCGATACCGCTACCCGCAAAAAGAGATACCCTTTCGGGTATCTCTCCTTTGGTACTACGGCTTCTGCACCACGTACAGAATCCTTGGTGGAGGAACCATGTTCGGATACTCCACTGTATAGCACGGGTGACAGAGATCTCTACCGTAGGGGTAGGTCTCGTCCTTAGGACCGTATTCCAAATCCTGAACTAACACCCATTCACCACATCGATTACAATGCTCCCACTGTCCGTTCTCATCGATCACGCCGCTCATGTTACTCTCCTTTGCTGGTGATCCTCATCCGAAGGATCTATTATAATATAATTATAATATAGGAGCCTGGGTCTTTTCTAAGTAACATCGGACTCCCCCAATTTAGGACCCAAGGCCAACTGCGCGCGCCCCGCATCGCCCCACGCAAAAGGCGCCCCGCAATGATTTTACACAATCAACCAATCAACTATGACTCCCGGTGGGCGCCCCGCCTGCCAACCACCAAGGCGCCACGCATAGGCCCCCCGCCGCGCGCGACAAGCACAGGGCGCCTTACCGTTGCCATGCACTCCGTTACCAGCCTAGGTGCCTACGATTGGGGGAGTCTTTGGACCCTTGTGGAAATAAGCGAGATACATTATAATTATAATAATTCACCCGTACCAATAAATAAAAAGGTGCGGAGGGCCCCAACAGGGACATTCAGAACAAGGAGTAATGATGAACACCGAGTCCAAGAAACAGAACGCCAGCACCACCCCCGAGCCGATGATGACGATCAAAGACATCCTGACCAAGTCCGGGCTCTCAGGGATCTACGTTCGCAAAGCCATCTCCAATGGCGACCTGCCCAGTGTGCTCGTTCAAGTGGGTGCGACCAAAGTCTACCGGCGCGAGATCAAAGCCGCGGACTTCGAAACCTGGCGCGCTACCCGAAAGAATAGCCGACGGGAAGATGGCAGAGGCCGCTCGATCTTGTACGCGACACCCGAGGAACTCACCAAGATCAAGTCGCTCTTAGCGAGTAACAACGTCGAGGCACTCGTTGAGAAACCGAAGCCCCAGGTGCATAAGCCGAAGGTCGAAGCCCCTAAGGCGTAGCTCCCACCACTGAACCCCGCCCAACAGCGGGGTTCTCTTCTCCCCACCGCGGCGACGCGCACTGATTCGGGGTTTACAACGCATATCTTAGGCTTCCCGCCTGAGCAAACAGAAACCATTTCCTCAATCAAACGGCTATACCTCGTGATCCGCCTTTTCGACCTCCATCGACGGTCCAAGTACTAAACAACTCCCATCATAGAGAGTCCCTTTCAAACATGGACCAAGCAGATCACATATCATATATATATATGATAATAATACATAAACACTTCTACCACCAACACAGATTTTTATACTTGCATATGCTTATAACTTTCATTTCTGAATCAAATGACCATT